>ENA-OQKB01000243-OQKB01000243.1-human-gut-metagenome-genome-assembly--contig:-NODE-243-length-12840-cov-4.089829_pt1 | contig 12840 bp, 9 predicted proteins | sample MGYA00242646_ERZ504793 | MGnify/ENA primary metagenome ERZ504793 (study PRJEB26092, sample SAMD00036409) | human gut metagenome | host: Homo sapiens | study: EMG produced TPA metagenomics assembly of...
CCGTTTTTAGCTGCGTCGATTGCTGTCTGATTTACAGCAACATTAATATTTGTACCTAACTGACTGGCTTTAAATTTCACACCATCTGCTGTTGTTAACAAGATATCATCTGAAGAAACAGTTGGATTTTTACGGAAATCATCAACCAGATACTCTGTTGTAACTTCACCTGTACATGTTTCAAGATTAAGCACAGTTACTTCGTAAGTATTCGCACATCCGATATTTTTACCACTGTTTAATGAACCTGTATTATAGTTCTGAAGAACTTTTTCAGCTTCTGTTGTTGTATCGAAGCCGCTTCTAACAGTTACGTCTTTAACAGAAATTGTATTGCCTTTTTTCACCTCATTAGCAGAACCTGTGAAAGTAACATCATTTTTTAATGCATTTGTGATGTCTACCTTACTTTTGTCATCCATAACAACATTTAATGTAATGTCATTTTTTCCAAACTCATAAGTACCATTAGTAAATGGAATGGCTGTTTTCTTGAATTCAATTTCTACATTTGAGCTTGTAAGTGTTTTTTTAGAAATCTGATAAGTGGCAGATTTTGAAGTAAAAGCATAACCGTATGCTGTTGAATTTATATCGTATGTACCTTCCAATGTACCAACAACTGTAATATCTTTTCCTGTTACATTTATAAAGTCATTCCCATCAGTGGTATAATTCCATACAATCTGATCTGCTGTAATGCCATAGCTCGAAAATTTGAACACACCAGCATTAGCGGGTTTTAACTTAAGTTCTTTTCCTGTATAAGTTGTATCCATACCTGCAAAATTTGGTGCAGCGTAACTATCATTTGAAAGATCTTTTGCTTTTACAGTATCTCCACTGATAGTCTGGCTGAATACGGTAACACCAGCAGCACCTTTCTCATATACAACTAAAGACAGAGTTTTATTAAAATCTTCCTTAGTTGGAGTATATTCAATCTCAGATACTTTTTTGTCTTCAGCTGTGGATGCTGCACCATTACCATCTGCCTGAACACCATCCGCAAGCCATGTATAGCATAAATCATCGACTTCGTTGCCATATTTATCTGTGATACTACCGGATACTTTGATTTTACTATCCCATGCACCAGTACTAAATTTTACATTTTTCAAAGTATAATTTTCAGTATTTATATTGGATGAATCGTCTGTATAGTCAGTTGCAGCTACTGCATTAGTTGTATCTTCAACAGCAGGAGTTTCTGTAGCAGCATCTGTAAATTCATTAGTTGCAGTATCCGCAACAGCCGGAGCTTCTGTAGCAACTGATGCATCAGAGCCATCGCTGAACTCAGCAGCCCATACCGGCACATTAGAAGTAGCAAGCATTGCAACAACAAGTGACATACTTAATGTTCTTTTTTGCCATGCCCTTCTTTGTGTTTTTAATCTTTGTCATGATTATAGTTCCCCTTTGGGTAGTGGACAGGTTGATTTTTGATTAAAAAGCACATTCTCTGATTAGAAATTCATGCACAACCCTGAAAAAATAGTTATTTATAACTGCCTTTTTTACGTATTAGAGCGGTATTTTTGTAGTTATATGCTCTTTTACAGCTGACGAAATAAAAAAAGAACAAATTAAACAAATCGACTCTGCACTTTTCAGATTTTTAATAATTTTTATAGTTCCTTTCGTGGAAACAAGGTAATAATTATGCTATATTGATAACAGAAATAAATCAACGGGAGGTGCTGGATACGGCGGAAAAAAATAAGATCAAACCGGATACCATACTGAAGAACTTCTGGAGAGACAACAGACATTTTGCGGATCTGTTCAATGCAGTATTTTTTAAAGGGGAACAGGTGCTGAAGCCGCAGGATCTTACAGAAGCAGATACGGATGTTTCCTCCATGCTGAAATTTAATGGTCATGCGGAAACAGTACAGAAGATCCTGGATGTTGTAAAGAAGACGGCATATGGTGTAGATTTTGTTCTCTGGGGACTGGAAAATCAGGCAAAGATCCACTATGCGATGCCGCTGCGCCATATGGTCGGAGATGCGTTTTCTTACATGAAAGAATATGATGAGATTGCAGCAGTAAATAAGAAAAACGGGGATTTCCATTCAGCGGATGAATTCCTGTCAGGTTTTAAGAAGACCGACCGGCTGCATCCGGTGATTAGTCTGTGTGTATATTATGGAGAAAGTGAATGGGATGGTCCGTTTTCCCTGAAGGATATGCTGGAGATCCCCGAAAAGATAGAACCACTGGTATCTGATTACCGTATGAACCTGGTACAGGTAAGATCAAGTGGAGAACTATGTTTCAGCGATCCGGACGTAAATATGGTGTTTGACGTGAGCCGCTTGATCTATGCCAGGGATTATACGAAGATCAATGAAGTTTACAGGGATCATAATATTCCGGCAGATCTTGGACTTGTGATAGGAGCCATTACAGAATCACAGAAACTGATTGACCATGCTTTGGAATCGGAGCAGAAAGGGGGACAGATCAATATGTGTAATGCATTGGAAGAGTTAAGACAGGAAGGTGTTGAAGAAGGTCGACAGGAAGGTCGACAGGAAGGCCGTCAGGAAGGCAGATGGGAAGGTATCCTTGAAGGCATTCGTGCGACTGTAAGGACCTGCAGGAATTTTAATATAAGTGAGACAGATACAGTCAGAAACATCATGAATGAATTTTCCCTGTCACAGGAAGAAGCTGTCAATTATGTAAAAAAATACTGGTAAATGGAAAACTCTATCAGGAAGAGCCTTAACAATGCGTAAAAAGTTTTCAGCCATATCAGAGAGATATGGCTGAAGATGTTTTTTCTTCGTTTCCGAAGATGTGAAAGCGAGAAGAACTACCGGCCGGAGTCTGCTTTTGCCTGTTGTATCTGCCACGTTCTATATGCAAAATACCGCATATAAAGGCACGATTCGATAAGCTTCTTTTTGCCTGAAGTCTTCGGCAGAGATTAAATACATTTGCGTGGGTGCAGGAGAGAGAGAAGATTTATTCAGCTGCATAAGGTTCCTGCACTTCTGATGTGGTGCGGTGCGGTAGTCTATGGCAATAAAATGACTGTTTTTGGACAGTAAAAAGGGAACTTCCGCCTGGTTGCCGCTGGACCAGTAGGAGAGGGCATAGCCATTCCGGATAAAGTGCTGTGCCAGAAAGGTTTCGATACAGGCTGTACCGGCGGTGGTTTCTTCTCCTGACAGAAGCTGGAAGGCAGGGATTTTCAGTATGCATGAGCATAATCCGGTGTCAACAGGATACAGATGTAAGGAGCTTTTGCTAGGTGTCAGGTACCAGCAGGAGCTTCTTTCTTTTTTGTATTCCATAATGGCAGCAGGCATTCCGCCGATGATCAGATAGAGACGGAACTGTGACAGGGCTTTTTCGTGGAGTTTCTTTCCCATTGGGCTGAAATCGGAGAAATGATTGCGGATTTCTCTTGTAAGGGCAAACTCAGCATTGGCCCACAGAAATTCTTCAAAATCCAGTGGATACAGAGTCAGGATATCAAAGTCGTGGACGGAGAAAGAATCAGAATTAACCACACCTTTATAGATAGAGGCAATGTTAAATATCTGCATTGTGTTTGCGCAACTGGAACGTGAGACTATGCAGAAGCGTGTCAGCGATGCATATTATTCCAGAAGTCAGAAAGGTTTTCGCATGGGCGGCAAGCCTCCTTATGGTTATCGGCTAGAGGAGATCCTGATGGAAGGAATCCATACAAAGAAGCTTGTGGAAGAACCCGGGGAAGCGGCAATTGTGCGGGAAATTTTTGATATGTACGAACAACCGGACACTTCTTATGGGGATATCACCAGATATTATGCGGAAAAGGGAGTGCAGTTCTACGGAAAGGAACTGATACGTTCCATGTTGGCCCAGCTCTTGAGAAATCCGGTATATGTGCGGGCTGATATGGATGTGTACCGTTTTTTCAGGAGCCATGGAACCAATATAGTAAGCAGTCCGGAGCAGTTTGACGGGATTCATGGATGTTATCTTTATCAGGGGCGGGATGCGCAGACAGATAAGCTGCAGAATCTTAAGGGTCATATGCTGGTGGTGGCACCTCATGAAGGGCTTGTGTCTTCGGAGCAGTGGCTGAACTGCAGGATCAAGCTTATGAGAAATAAAACGATTCAGGCCAATAGGAAAGCTGTGAATACATGGCTGGCAGGGAAAGTGAAATGTGGCAATTGCGGATACGCACTTATGAGTATTAAAATACAGTCCGGTAAACAGTACCTGAGATGTACGAAGCGTCTGAACAACAAAGCCTGCCCGGGGTGCGGGAAGGTTTATACTGAAGATGTGGAGAATTATGTATATAAAGAGATGGTACGTAAGCTGCGTGAAGGACAGTCTCCTGCCACTTATACGAAGTTAAAGGAAAATCCGCAGGTAAAGCAGATTTACAGGGAGATTGAGGAAATGGAAAAGGAGATTTCTCTGCTTGTGGATTCTCTGGCAGGTGCCGGAGAAACACTGACGGATTATATTAATCAGAGAGTGGAAGAAATAGACCAGATGCATCAGTTAAAGCTGGAGAAATTATCGGTGCTTGCGGAGAATCATGCGACACCGGAGCAGATGGAAAAGGTAGCATCTAATATAAGTCTGTGGGGAGAGATTGATTTTAAGGAGAAGAGGTTTACAGTTGATAAGATGATCAGGTCACTTAAGGTATTTCCCGGATCAGTCCAGATACAATGGAAATTCTGATATATAACAGTCCGGCAGAGCGTAAATGTTTGTCTTTACGCTCTGCCGGACCAGAGCGTGTCTGAAAAATCATTCCCGCAATCTGCACGCCCCACTTTGCGGGATATTTCACCCGAATTCAGTTGCCGTAGTCCACTACGGCGCCCTCGTCCGGGCAAAATATCTCACAAATTGTGACGCACATCTTGCAGAAAGCCTTTTTCAGACACGCTCTAGTGATGGTCTTATTAGTTTTCGGTCAGTGGTTTGTTCTTTATAAGCATTTCGCGAATTACGTTTTGCGTATATTCTCCGACATGCCTCTTATCTTCTTTGCTCAGTTCATCCGGATAGATCGGCTTACCGTATTCTACTACAACTTTTGCAGGAGATATCTTCGGGAAGTGTGCCTCGAAAATGTTGGCTGAATTGCTGATCGCAATTGGGATGATCGGGCAATTGGCCTTGGTAGCGATTTTAAAGCTTCCTTCATGGAAGGGAAGCATGTCCAGCTCATCTTTATTTCTGTTTCGGGTTCCTTCCGGGAAAATACAGATGGAAATTCCGGATTTTACTTTGTCTACTGCGGTCAGGATCGTTTTGAGTCCCTGTTTGATGTCTTTCCTGTCAAGGAAGAGACAGTGGAGATAACGCATCCATGTGGAAAGAAGAGGAATTTTCTCCATCTCTTTTTTGGCAATGTAGCCTGTACGGATCGGACAGCGGGAGTAAGTAAGAAGTATGTCGAAGTAGCTTCTGTGGTTGCCGATATAAAGTACAGGTGTGTCCTTTGGCACATTTTCTTCTCCGATCACAGTAATCTTTGCACCGGTGATCTTAAGGATAAATCGGAATACTGCCTGGATGATCCTAAGGGAGCTGATATCCTTCTTTTCAGGAGAAAATCTGCCGATGATCCATTCGACCAGCAGGATGGGGATGGACAGGATCAGGTATCCGATCACAACAATACAGACTAGGATAAATCGTATCATTCGTTAATTCCTTTCCGGGCATTATATAATGCTGATGCCCATATATAAGTATAGAAGTTATTATAAGGAATTATGAGATATCCTGCAAGAAATAAATCATAGTATAATGATTTTTTGGCATTAAATAAAGCACTCAGGACAGGATTCTTTCCTGCAGAAAAGCAGTTACTGTCGGATATATAGCATAGAGTATGGTAATAACTGGGCTGTATCCGGCATAGAATATTTAGCGAAGAATGAGCAGGGGTGCATTATGGGCAAAAGGACAGGAGGACTGCTCTGTGTGTTGCTGTTGGCTCTTTTGCCGGCGGGCTGTCAGTTTATCAGGATTGAGGAGGGCGAACGTACACCTCTGGAATATACGATCGTAAAGCAGGAGGAAATTCCGGAAGAGATTTCAGAACTGATGGAACAGAAGAAAAAGAAAGTATTTCAGATGACCTATCAGGTGGGAGATATAAGGTATCTGATGAAGGGATATGGAGAGCAGCTTACAGGAGGGTACAGTATTCAGGTGGAGGAGGTTTCCGAATCAGAGAACGCAGTATTCTGCAAGACAAGGCTGATAGGTCCGGAGAAAGCGGATGCAGGCAGTGAACCGTCTTATCCCTGTATTGTCCTGAAAATCAGAGAAACAGAGAAACCGATAGAATTTTTGGGTTTTATCATAAAGTAAACAGAGAAAGGAAGGAAGCAGGTTGGAATTAAAAAAAGAAAGTATTCAGATGCTGCGGATCAAAAATAAAGCGGCAGCGCAGGCGACTTTTGACGAGGACTATAATGTGCCCGATGTGAAACCGGATATCGGGAGACTGGTGCAGAGCAAAGCGGATGTTTCCATGGAGGAGGTGAGGCTGAGTGAAGGAAGAGCGCTTCTTAAAGGGACATTAAATGCAGATTTGCTTTATGTGGGGGAAAAAGAGGGCAGGATTTACAGCCTTTCTGCGAAGCTTCCGCTGGATGAGATGATTAATCTGGAGGGAATCGAAGGGGGAGATAAGCTGTGTCTGAAATGGGAGATTGAGGATCTCAGTGTTCATATGATCCATTCCAGAAAACTGAATATTAAAGCAATTGTAACTTTTTATGCAGTGGTAGATGAACTGGCAGTCGTTGAACTTCCGGTTTCCGCAGAGGATCAGGAAGTCTCTGTGAAAACGGAGAAAGTCCGGCTTATGAGTCTTCGTGTACATAAAAAAGATACTCTGCGCATTAAGGATGATATTACTCTTGCGTCAAACAGACCTAATGTAGAAAACCTTTTGTGGTATATGGCTGAACCGAGGAATCTGGATCTGCGGCCGGGAGAGAACAAACTCCGGGTGAAAGGAGAGCTTGCAGTTTTTCTTCTGTATACAGGGTATGAAGAGGAGAATCCACCTCAGTGGCTGGAGTATACCATGCCTTTTTCCAATGAGATGGAATGCAGTGGCTGTATGGAAGATCTGATCCCACATATTGAGGTGTCTCTTCTTCATCAGGGGATAGAGGTAAAGCCTGATCCGGATGGTGAAGAACGTATCCTGCAGGTGGATGTGGTACTGGAATTAAAATATGAAAAATGTACAGGGAAGAGGAGCATGAACTTCTTCTTGATGCATACAGCCCACACAAAGAATGTGTTCTTCATCGGAAAAAGGAAATGTTGGAAAGTCTTCTGGTACGGAATTTTTCCAGGTGTCGTCTGACAGACCGGATAGAAGTTAAGGAGAGTCAGGGAAAAGTTTTGCAGCTTTGCCACAGCAGCGGTAAGGTAAAAGTAGATAAGACCAGGATTACGGATAAGGGAATTGTGGCAGAAGGAATTGTGGCACTCAAGATCCTGTATATTATTGGAAATGATGAAATGCCGTTTTATTCTATGGATGCCATGCTTCCGTTTACCCATCTGATCGAGGCAGAAGAGATCGGGAAGGATTGCACATATTTACTTCAGGCTGACCTTGAACAGCTTTCCACTGCAATGGCAGATGGGGATGAGATTGAAGTCAAGGCGGCGGTGGGACTGAATGTGCTTGTGTTCAGACAGTGGGAAGAGCAGCTTATTGAATCTGTGGAAGAACAGCCACTGGATCGTAAGAAACTGGAAAGTATGCCGGGAATTACGGTCTATATTGTAAAGGCCGGAGATACCCTGTGGGATATTGCAAAGAAATTTTATACAACTGTGGATGAGATTTCGGGTGTGAACAGTCTTACGGAAAAAGAGGTAAAGCCGGGGCAGTCGTTAATTCTTGTCAGGCAGGGATGATAATGAAAAAAAATTTCCGGAAAAAATGAAAACTCCTATATTGAAAACTAAAAAAAAAATGATTTTAAAATATGCGCAAAGAGTTTTATTGTATACAAAGTACAAATATAATTGCGAAAGTACAGTTATATACGGATGATATTGTTGGAAACGGAGGATTTTATGCGTTTACGTGCATTGGCGAAGATAAATCTGGGACTGGATATTCTCAGAAAGAGAGAGGATGGCTATCATGAAGTCCGGATGATCATGCAGACGATACAGATGTATGATGTTCTGGAGATGAAGAGGGTGAGGAAGCCGGGGATTTCCCTGTCTGTCAATTATTCCTATATTCCGAATGATGAACGAAATCTGGTGTATAAGGCGGCGAAGCTTCTGATGGATGAATTTCAGGTTAAGGGTGGTGTGGATATCCATCTTGAGAAATTTATTCCTGTGGCAGCAGGTATGGCAGGCGGAAGCTCGGATGCGGCAGCTGCACTGGTGGGGATCAACCGGCTTTTTAAACTGGGACTGAGCCAGAAGGAGCTGATGGATCGTGCTGTGAATATCGGGGCAGATGTTCCGTACTGTGTGATGAGAGGAACTGCCCTGGCAGAGGGGATCGGGGAGAAATTGACCAGGATCACTCAGGTGCCGGACTGTTTTGTACTGATCGGTAAGCCCGGAATCAATGTTTCCACCAAAGCTGCCTATGAGAGCCTTCAGCTGGATAAGATTTCTTCTCATCCAGATATTGACGGGATGATAGGAGATATAGAACGTGGAGATCTTCTGGCAATGACACAGAAGATGGGAAATGTTTTTGAGCCGGGAATTATAGAGAAATATCCTGTAATTGGCGAAATCAAAGCACTGATGGAGAGTCATGGTGCGTTAAAGGCGATGATGAGTGGAAGTGGTCCTACAGTGTTCGGAATCTTTGATGATCGTGAGAAGATGGAGGCGGCAGCAGAGGTTCTCAGAGAGAGCCGGCTGGCGAAGACGGTTTTTGCCACAGAAGTAACGAAAGCAGGAGGGAATACAAATGACAAGTGATTTTTCAGTAAATATGAATGAATATCTTCCATTAAGGGATGTGGTTTTTAATACGCTGCGTCAGGCAATCCTGAAGGGCGAACTGAAACCTGGTGAGAGACTGATGGAGATTGCGCTGGCAGAGAGACTTGGCGTGAGCAGAACTCCTATCAGAGAGGCAATGCGTAAGCTGGAGCAGGAAGGTCTGGTAGTGATGATCCCGAGACGTGGTGCCCAGGTTGCCAATATCACAGAGAAGGATCTGAATGATGTTCTGGAGGTTCGTATTGCTCTTGAGAATGTAGCTATTGAGAAAGCATGTGCCCGTATGACTGAAGAAGAAATGAGGAGACTCTGGCTTGCTGCCAAGGAGTTTGAACATACGATCGCAGAGGGAAATCTTGTTAAGCTTGCGGAGGCTGACGTTGCATTCCATGAGGTTATTTATCAGGCTTCTGATAATAAGAGACTGATCCAGGTACTCAATAATATGCGTGAGCAGATTTATCGTTATCGTGTAGAATATCTGAAAGAAGGTGAAACACGAGATGTTCTGGTGAAGGAACATGAGGAACTGACAAAGGCGATCAGAGAGCGCGACGTGGAACGCGCGAAACAGCTTTCTTTCCAGCATATCGAGAATCAGAGAATGGCTATCATGCGTTCTATTGAGGCTGAGGATGCAGAACGTGAACGTGCAGAGAAAGAGAAATCCAGGGGACACAGATAAGAATGGTATAATATCTGAATATCGGGAAATTCTAAGAGAGGCGGGATGCCTCTCTTTTTTTGTGCATCCATGTGTGTATAAGTGAGTTTAGGAATATTGCCGACTGGCAACAGATCTGTCTGGTACATCGAAAACGATGTACCGGTATGAAACGAGGTGGGAAATTATTGAAGAAACTGGAAGAATCCCGGAAAGTATCTGCAAATCTGAGGGAGAATGAGAAATATCTGCGAAGCAGGCTGGAAAATTGCAGTGATATTCTGATCCGTCCCATGCGGCTGGGAGATAAACATAAGGTGGACTGCCTTATGGTCTATATAGAAGTTGCGGTTTCCAACATGATGCTGGATGATTCTGCTCTTGGAAAGATGATCAATCATTTCTGGGAGATTTCGCCGGAGGATATTCAGGAATTTGTCAGGCATAACAGTCTTGGAATCGCAGATGTAAAGAAACTGGAGAATCTTGACGAGTCCATAGATGCCATGCTTGCAGGGAATGCAGTGTTTTTCATAGATGGATATGACAAGGCGATGAAAATCTCCAGCAAAGGTTATCCATCCACAGGTGTGATGGAGGCAGAATCGGAAAAGGTGCTGCGGGGTTCCAGGGAAGGATTTTCGGACAGTGTGAAAAGTAACAGTGCACTGGTAAGAAAAAGGCTTCGTGATACCAGACTCAAGGTGGAAGAATATAAAATCGGTGTGCGTTCTCATACCTTAACGCAGGTGTTATACATGGATGACCTGGTACATGAGGGACTTCTGGAAGAAGTGAAGGAACGGCTGGAAGAATTTCAGATTGACGGAATCCTTGACAGCGGTATGCTTGAACAGCTGACAGAAGATGTGTGGTATTCTCCTTTCCCTCAGTATCAGACAACGGAACGTCCGGATCGTGCTGTGCAGGAAATCCTGAAAGGTAAGGTTGTGATTCTGTGTGATAATTCTCCGGAAGCATTGATCCTTCCGGGAAATTTTAGCAGTTTCATGGAGAGCAGCGAGGACTGGTATCACAGGTTCGAGATGGCTTCCTTTCTCAGAATACTGCGATATCTGGCTGTGATCATGGCGACTGTTCTGCCGGGACTTTACCTGGCAGTGATACGTTTCCATACACAGATTCTGCCATCTGCACTGATACTGTCTTTTGCGGAGGCGAGGGAAGGAGTGCCCTTTTCCAGTGTGGTGGAACTGATTTTTCTGGAACTGGCTTTTGAACTGATTCGGGAGGCTGGGGTGAGAGTTCCGGGATCTCTGGGAAATGCTATTGGCATTGTTGGCGGACTGGTGATCGGACAGGCAGCGGTAGAGGCAAATCTTGTGAGTCCGATCGTGGTGATGATCGTGGCGTTGACTGCGCTTGGCTCTATGACTGTTCCAAATGAAGAGTTTGCAGCAGCATTTCGGCTGGTGAAGTATGGGTTTCTGATCCTGGGAGGTTATCTGGGAATTTACGGAATCGTGCTGGGAGTATATCTGGTTATAGGGCACCTGGCAGGCCTGATAAGTTTTGGTATTCCTTATCTGGTTCCTTTTATAAAGAAAGAACAGAAGGGCAGCAGAGGAGAAGGGGTTTTAAGAGTTCCGCTGCGCAAGAGGGTATTACGACCGCTTTATGCAAGAGAGGAGCAGAAGATCCGTTTGAAGAGAAAGGAGTCCGGTTCATGAGATTTGCAGAGAATAACAGAATTTCCCACAGGCAGCTGTACAGGCAGATGATACTGGCATTACTGGCACCATTTATGCTCTGCGTTTTCGGAAAGAGTGGAATGAACGGGATCAGTGCAGTGGCGGGAATGATTTTTGCGCTGATACTGCTTGGATTTTATGTAATCTGGCTGATACGGCTGACACCTTCATTTGAAGATCCGGTAAAGTCTGCAGGTGCTTTTGCGGGAAGGCTGATCGGGATTTTTTTTCTGATCTATGTGTTGATGGCGGGAGGATATCTGCTGGCACTTCTCAGGAGGCTGGTTCCTGCAAAGCTGATCACAGGAGTATCCGGCCGATGGATTGCATTCTGGGCGGTTCTGGTATGTTCTGTCGGAACCTGCAAAGGTGTACAGAGAAGAGGAAGAATGGCGGAAGTATCAGGTGGCCTGCTTCTTGGCGGGATTATGATAATGATGATACTTTGTGTGCCACAGGCAAAAACGGAATATCTCATGGGAGAAATCCGGTGGGAGGAGCTTACAGTGAGAAATGTCAGTCAGTCTTTTTATGGAACTCTGTGTGCTTTTTCGCCGGTTGCATTGCTGCCATTTCTGTTGGGAAATGTGGAGAAATACGGAAGTGCAGGAAAGACGGTGGCAGGAGGAATCCTGACACTTGGCGGGATTCTTATTGGAATGGAGCTTCTGCTTCCGGCAGTTCTGGGATATGACAGGGTAGCGGCGGAAAGTTATCCGGTCCTGCCTCTGCTGGCAGGCGCAGATCTTCCGGGAAATGTACTGGCCAGATTTGACATCCTGTGGATGGGATTTCTGCTTTACAGCCTGCTTTTTGCAATAGGGAGTCTGCTGTATTATGGAAATCAGATTATCGGGAAATTTCATCCTGGTAGGGGGAGGTTCTGGCTTCCGGCACTGGTTTTCTTGATTTCGCTTCTGGAAGAAGAGGGAAAAGGAATACTGGATTATTTTGGATGGTGTCTGGCGCATATTTTCGTCCCGGGAATTCTCATCTGTCAGTTTTATATGTTTATCAGAGGAAAGGGACACCGCAGGAAGCAGAGGAAAAGGGCAGTCGGTGTGGTGACCGGGATTTTGTCAGTCAGTCTTTTTATGAGCGGATGTGGTGCGGCTGTGGAACCGGAGAAGAGAATGTATCCTATGGCACTTGGCGTGGATGCCTCAGAAGAAGGAATCTGTCTTACCTATGGGATGCCGGATCTTTCTGAGAGTACGGGGCAGGGAAAAGAGGAAGAAGATGGCGGTTCCCGGGTTCTGCAGATCAGTGGTGCTGATTTCACCCGGATTGAAAAAATGTATGATCAGTCACAGGAAAAACTTCTTGATATGGGGCATCTGCAGGTTCTGGTCATGGGGAGAACACTGGTGGAGGACGGAAGATGGAGAATGGTGCTGGATTATCTGAAACAGGAGATTTTTGTGGGGAAGATCTTTATGTGTTTGAAGCGGAGGACGCAGGGGA
>ENA-OQKB01000244-OQKB01000244.1-human-gut-metagenome-genome-assembly--contig:-NODE-244-length-12840-cov-3.465193_pt1 | contig 12840 bp, 12 predicted proteins | sample MGYA00242646_ERZ504793 | MGnify/ENA primary metagenome ERZ504793 (study PRJEB26092, sample SAMD00036409) | human gut metagenome | host: Homo sapiens | study: EMG produced TPA metagenomics assembly of...
GACGAAGAAGGACATTTCGTTCATAAGAATGTATCCGGTCGTTTCCGCGAAGAGACTCAGGAGTATGAGCGTCATATGTTTGATTACATGGACGTATCTCCTCGTATGGTATTTTCCGTTGCTACTGCCCTGATTCCGTTCTTGCAGAACGATGATGCTAACCGTGCGCTGATGGGATCCAACATGCAGCGTCAGGCTGTGCCGCTTCTGACAACAGAGGCTCCGGTAGTTGGTACTGGTATGGAAGTGAAGACAGCAGTTGACTCCGGTGTCTGCGTAGTTGCAAAGAAATCCGGTACTGTACTTCGTTCCACATCTACAGATATCAGCATTAAGAATGATGATGGTACAAAAGATGATTACCATCTGACTAAATATCTGAGAAGTAACCAGAGTAACTGTTATAACCAGAAACCAATCGTATTCCAGGGTGAGCACGTAGAGGCAGGACAGGTTATCGCAGATGGTCCTTCCACAGCAAACGGAGAACTTGCTCTTGGTAAGAACCCGCTGATCGGATTCATGACATGGGAAGGTTATAACTACGAGGATGCGGTACTCCTCAGTGAAAGACTTGTTATGGACGATGTTTATACATCTGTTCATATTGAAGAATATGAATGTGAAGCCCGTGATACCAAACTGGGACCGGAAGAGATCACACGTGATGTTCCTGGCGTGGGCGACGATGCACTGAAAGATCTGGATGAGCGTGGTATTATCCGCATCGGTGCTGAAGTACGTGCCGGCGATATCCTTGTTGGTAAAGTTACTCCTAAGGGAGAGACAGAGCTTACTGCAGAAGAGAGACTTCTTCGTGCGATCTTTGGTGAGAAAGCACGTGAAGTACGTGATACTTCTCTGAAAGTACCTCACGGTGAATACGGTATTATCGTAGATGCCAAGGTATTTACAAGAGAGAACGGCGATGAGATGTCACCTGGTGTTAACCAGTCCGTACGTATCTACATCGCACAGAAGAGAAAGATTTCCGTTGGTGATAAGATGGCCGGACGTCATGGTAACAAGGGTGTTGTTTCCCGTGTACTTCCTGTTGAAGATATGCCATTCCTTCCGAACGGACGTCCTCTTGATATCGTGCTGAATCCTCTGGGTGTGCCTTCCCGAATGAATATCGGACAGGTCCTGGAGATTCACTTAAGCCTTGCTGCGAAAGCACTTGGATTCAACGTTGCAACTCCTATTTTCCAGGGTGCAAACGAGCATGATATCCAGGATACACTGGAACTTGCAAACGACTATGTAAACACAGAAGACTTTGAAGAGTTCCGCGAGAAATACAAAGACATTTTAGCACCGGATGTAATGCAGTATCTGGATGAGAACAAAGCCCACAGAGCACTGTGGAAGGGTGTTCCGATCTCCAGAGACGGTAAAGTGCGTCTGCGTGACGGCCGTACAGGAGAGTATTTCGACAGTCCTGTAACAATTGGTCACATGCACTATCTGAAGCTGCATCATCTGGTTGATGATAAGATCCATGCACGTTCTACAGGTCCTTACTCTCTGGTAACACAGCAGCCACTGGGTGGTAAAGCTCAGTTCGGTGGACAGCGTTTTGGTGAGATGGAGGTTTGGGCACTGGAAGCATACGGTGCATCTTACACACTGCAGGAAATCCTGACAGTAAAATCCGATGATGTTGTTGGTCGTGTTAAGACATACGAAGCAATCATCAAGGGTGACAATATTCCTGAGCCGGGTATTCCGGAATCCTTCAAGGTTCTCTTAAAAGAACTTCAGTCTCTTGGTCTGGATGTGAAGGTACTCAAGGATGACAATACAGAAGTACATCTTCTTGAATCTGTAGATTACGGTGACACAGACCTTCGTTCTGTCATCGAGGGAGATTCCAGAAGACATCACGACAGAGAAGAAGACTACGGCAAACATGGCTATACAAAGCAGGAGTTTGACGGAGAAGAACTCGTTGACATTGACGAGGATGAAGATGAGGATGACTTCATTGAGCTGGATGAGGCTCTTGAAGACAATGACGAAGAGTAAGAAAGGGGAAAGAATACATGGCAGAAACAACTAACGCCAATGAAACATATCAGCCAATGACTTTCGATGCCATCAAAATCGGACTGGCGTCCCCTGAGAAAATCAGAGAGTGGTCAAGAGGCGAGGTTTTAAAACCTGAGACCATCAACTACCGTACCTTAAAGCCGGAGAAAGACGGACTTTTCTGTGAAAGAATCTTTGGACCGAGCAAGGACTGGGAGTGCCACTGTGGAAAGTACAAAAAGATTCGCTATAAAGGCGTTGTCTGCGACAGATGTGGTGTAGAAGTTACCAAATCCTCTGTACGTAGAGAGCGTATGGGACATATCGAGCTGGCTGCTCCGGTATCCCACATCTGGTATTTCAAAGGAATTCCGTCCCGTATGGGACTGATCCTTGACATTTCTCCGAGAACTCTGGAGAAAGTTCTTTACTTTGCTAACTATATCGTACTGGATCCGGCTAATTCCGGACTCCAGTACAAACAGGTACTTACAGAGAGAGAATATCAGGATGCACGTGAGGCTTATGGATATGATTTCCGTGTAGGTATGGGTGCAGAATCCATCAAAGAGCTTCTTGAGGCAATTGATCTTGAGAAAGATTCTGTTGAACTGAAAAAAGAAATTAAAAGATGCTACAGGCCAGAAACGTGCCAGAATCATCAAACGTCTGGAAGTTGTAGAATCCTTCCGCGAGTCAGGAAACCGTCCTGAGTGGATGATCATGACAGTGATTCCTGTAATCCCGCCGGATCTTCGTCCTATGGTTCAGCTGGATGGCGGACGTTTTGCTACATCTGACTTAAATGATCTTTACAGAAGAATTATCAACCGTAACAACCGTCTGAAGAGACTTCTGGAATTAGGTGCACCGGATATTATCGTTCGTAACGAGAAACGTATGCTTCAGGAAGCTGTTGATGCCCTGATCGACAACGGTCGTCGCGGACGTCCTGTAACAGGTCCTGGAAACAGAGCCCTGAAATCCCTTTCTGATATGCTGAAAGGTAAATCCGGACGTTTCCGTCAGAACCTTCTCGGTAAACGAGTTGACTATTCCGGACGTTCCGTTATCGTTGTAGGACCGGAACTTAAGATTTATCAGTGTGGTCTTCCGAAAGAGATGGCCATTGAGCTGTTCAAACCTTTCGTTATGAAAGAGCTTGTTGCCAACGGAACTTCACACAACATTAAGAACGCCAAGAAAATGGTTGAGAAGCTGGAGCCTGCTGTATGGGATGTTCTGGAGGATGTTATCAAAGAACATCCGGTTATGCTGAACCGAGCACCTACACTGCATCGTCTTGGTATCCAGGCATTCGAACCGATCCTTGTAGAAGGTAAAGCGATCAAACTGCATCCGCTGGTTTGTACCGCATTCAACGCTGACTTCGATGGTGACCAGATGGCCGTACATCTTCCGCTTTCACAGGAAGCACAGGCAGAGTGCCGTTTCCTTCTGTTATCACCGAACAACCTGCTGAAACCTTCTGATGGTGGTCCTGTAGCCGTTCCTTCACAGGATATGGTACTTGGTATCTACTATCTGACTCAGGAAAGACCTGGAAACAAGGGTGAAGGCAAGTTCTTTAAGAGCGTAAACGAAGCAATCCTTGCTTATGAGAATAAAGTGATCACACTGCAGTCCAGAATCCATGTTCGCTGCAGCAAGACAATGCCGGACGGATCCGTTCTGACCGGTACAGTAGAATCTACACTTGGACGTTTCCTGTTTAACGAAATCCTTCCACAGGATCTTGGTTTCGTAGACAGAAGTGTTCCGGGAAATGAACTTCTTCTTGAGGTTGACTTCCTGGTAGCCAAGAAACAGCTGAAACAGATTCTTAGAAAAAGTTATCAATACTCACGGTGCTACAAAGACTGCTGAGGTTCTTGATGCGATCAAAGCTACAGGTTACAAATATTCCACACGTGCAGCCATGACTGTTGCCATTGCCGATATGACAGTTCCGCCTCAGAAACCGGAAATGATCAAACAGGCTCAGGATACTGTAGACCTTATCACAAAGAACTATAAACGTGGTCTTATCACCGAGGAAGAGCGTTACAAAGAAGTTGTTGATACATGGAAGAAGACTGACGATGAGCTTACACATGCTCTGCTGACAGGTCTTGATAAATACAACAACATCTTCATGATGGCTGACTCCGGTGCCCGTGGTTCCGATAAACAGATCAAACAGCTTGCAGGTATGCGAGGACTGATGGCCGATACAACCGGTCACACCATCGAGCTGCCTATCAAGTCAAACTTCCGTGAAGGTCTTGACGTACTGGAATACTTCATGTCTGCACATGGAGCACGTAAAGGTATGTCCGATACAGCTCTTCGTACAGCCGATTCAGGTTACCTGACAAGACGTATGGTTGACGTTTCTCAGGATCTGATCGTACGTGAGACAGACTGCTGTAGAAAACAGAGATGAGATCTCAGGTATGTATGTAGAATCTTTGTAGATGGTAAAGAAGAGATCGAAGGACTTCAGGAGCGTATCACAGGTCGTTTCTCCTGTGAGACAATTAAGAATAAAGATGGCGAAGTTATCGTAAAAGCCAATCATATGATCACACCGAAACGTGCTGCCCGCATCATGAAAGAAGGCGTGGACAACCAGACAGGCGGATCTATCGAGAAAGTTAAGATCCGTACAATCCTTACATGTAAATGTAAAGTTGGTATCTGTGCGAAATGTTACGGTGCGAACCTTGCAACCGGCGAGCCGGTACAGGTTGGTGAATCTGTCGGTATCATCGCTGCTCAGTCTATCGGTGAGCCAGGTACACAGCTTACCATGCGTACTTTCCACAGTGGTGGTGTTGCCGGTGGAGATATCACACAGGGTCTTCCTCGTGTCGAGGAGCTTTTTGAGGCAAGAAAGCCGAAAGGTCTTGCCATCATCACAGAGATTCCTGGTGTTGCTGTTATCAATGACACTAAGAAGAAACGTGAAGTTATCGTTACAGATCAGGAAACAGGTGAATCCAAGACTTACCTTATTCCATACGGATCCCGTATCAAGATCACAGACGGACAGATCCTTGAAGCAGGTGATGAACTTACAGAAGGTAGCGTAAATCCGCATGATATCCTGAGAATTAAGGGTGTACGTGCAGTTCAGGATTATATGATCCGTGAAGTACAGCGTGTATATCGTCTCCAGGGTGTTGAGATCAGCGATAAGCATATCGAAGTTATCGTTCGTCAGATGCTGAAGAAAATCCGTATCGAAGATAACGGAGATACAGAATTCCTTCCTGGAACACTGGTTGACTTCCTTGAATACGAGGACGTTAACGAGCAGATGGAAAAAGAAGGCAAACAGCCTGCAGATGGAAAACAGGTTATGCTTGGTATTACCAAGGCATCTCTTGCTACAAACTCCTTCCTGTCAGCCGCTTCCTTCCAGGAAACAACTAAAGTTCTGACTGAAGCCGCTATCAAGGGTAAAGTTGACCCGCTGATCGGTCTGAAAGAGAACGTAATCATCGGTAAACTGATTCCTGCAGGTACCGGTATGAAACGCTACAGAGATGTAAGACTCAACAGCACAATGCCTGAACCGGAAGTAAAGGTTGAAGATATAGCCGAAGAACTTACGGAAGATGAAGAAATCAAAGATGATGAGATGATCACAATGGATGAAGAACTCCCGGAAGACGAAGAATTCGATGTTGAAGAATCTGATGAAGAAGAGGCTGCTGAAGACGAAGCTGATGATCAGGCTTCAGACGATGCAGAAGACAACGAATGATCCAACGGAGTAGATAACTTATCCGGACTAATTTGATATGAATTCACAAGAGAACTATCTGTGCCGACAGATTTTGCCGGCGAGGTAGTTCTCTTTTATTTTCCGGAATATTCCATTGCCGAAAAAAGAGAAAAATACAAAGAAACTGCTTTTTGTGTTATAATACCAGTACATTATGAGCAGGTAATGAACTGTGAAGTATTTTTACAGTTATGATAAATATACATTTTTGTTTCCGGTAACAGCTTGTAAAAAGCATTGACCGGGACAGGGAAGGAAATAGAAATTGAACAGAAATGGAGGTGCAATATGGATAAAGAACTTCCGGTTTCAGCATGGCCGGAATGGAAAATCATAGAGAAAATCGGCGAAGGCTCTTTTGGAAAGGTGTATAAGGCACAGAGAACAGAACGTGGAAAATCTTTCTATTCTGCTATCAAGATCATCAATATACCCGGAAGCCAGAGCGAGTTGAACAGCGTACGTTCTGAAACAGGGGATGAGCAGTCCACAAGACAGTATTTTCAGAATCTGGTTGAGGAATGTATTCAGGAAATCAGTACCATGGAATACTTTCGAGGAAACTCTTACATTGTCTCTGTAGAAGATTTTAAGGTTATGGAATATCTGGATGTCATTGGATGGGAGATTTCCATAAGGATGGAATATCTGACAAGTTTTATGGATTACTGTGCGGAAAAGCAGCTTACTGAGAAAGAGGTAATAAAGCTGGGAATGGATTTGAGTAAGGCACTGGAATATTGCCGGAAACTTAAGATCATTCACAGGGACATCAAGCCGGAGAATATTTTTGTATCCAGATTTGGCGATTTTAAGCTTGGAGATTTCGGAATTGCACGTGAACTTGAACGAACCATGAGCGGATTTTCCAAGAAAGGTACTTACTCTTATATGGCGCCTGAGATGTATAAAGGTGAGAAATATGACAGCAGGGTAGATATTTATTCTCTTGGGATTGTGCTGTACAGGCTGATGAATCATAACAGACTGCCATTTATGAGTCTGGAAAAACAGTTTATCACTTACAGGGATAAGGAAAATGCATTAAATAAGCGTGTTGCAGGAGAGCAGATGAGTGCACCTGTGGATGCAGGAACACAGTTTGCCCGTATTATCATGAAGGCCTGTGCTTATGATCCTGCACAGAGATATCAGACACCGGAGGAGCTTTATAGTGTGCTGGATGATCTGAAAAATGGAAGATCTGGCAGAATCCGGCAGTTACAAAACGGTGTTCAGAAAGCAGGAACGGATAAAACAGAATCATATAGTGCAATTGCACAGAACGGCAGAGTAGCACAGAATGTTACATCAGATGCCGAAAATGTACGAAAAAGTACAGTGCAGAATACCCGGGGAAATAAAAAAACATCAGATTTTCAGAATGCTGCAAAAAGAAAACGTGCTGTAAACAATGTTTCGGAGAGCAGCTTTACAGATAAAGAAACAATGTCAGTTGTAGCAGAACAGAAAATACAGCCACAGGAAACGCCATCAGAAACAGTTGCGATAAGATCTGCGCGTGCTGTGGAAGCCAGAAAGCGAAGACGCAGGAAGAAACAGCTGCTGCGCAGGGCATTGCTTGCAATTGTGGCAGGTACAGCGATACTTATGATGGCCGCCGTCTATTACAGAGTAAGTACAGATCATGCTCAGGAAGGACAGGAGGATAATCCGATCGCAATTCTGGATGATGAGAAATACAGCTCCACAAAATCCGGATCCAAAGATTTCTCCAAGGCTCTGGATACGATCAAGGAGCAGGCAACAACTATCACAGATAATCTGAACAGTTACGACTGGGTTGGAACAGAAGGAACTGTTCTGCGATATCTGAGAAGGGTAAAGACCACTCAGCGGGCAGATGGAAATCTGGATATTGAGAGTGAATGCATGAAAGCTCTGGTCTATCCGGCAGAATCCGGAGATGGAGTTTATGAAGAATATTTCTACTGGGGAGAGAAGTTATTCTTTGCATATATCTGGTATGATGAAACTTCAGAATATTATTATTATAACGACGGCGAACTGATAAGATGGATCGATTCCAATGGAAAATGTCACGATAACGAAAAAGATAATGAGGAATTCGTGAAACGTGGCGAGAAATACTGGAACAATTCATTGAAAGCATTGAAGGGAGAAGGAACAAAGACAGATAATGGCAATGTATCAGATTGAATGTGCATATACCTGCCATATAGGAAATATCCGGGCAAATAATGAAGATAATTTCTGGTGTTTTGGGGAATCCCTTCCGGTGAACAATGAAGGAACAAAGGGTATCTGCTCAAAGATTATTTCGGGTAACAGAGCACCGGCAATGGCGGTATTTGACGGTATGGGAGGAGAAAGCTGCGGCGAGATTGCAGCCTTTCTTGCATCAGAAGAATTTGGAAAATTTTATAATGCGAATAAAAGAATGCTGAGGGATATGCCGGAAGATTTTATAGACGATGTATGTGAGAAGATGAATCAGGCAGTATGCAGATATGGAACAGAGCATCATATTTGGAGTATGGGAAGCACAATGGCAATGCTCCTCTTTACACCAGAGTCTATGTTTGCCTGCAATCTTGGGGACAGCAGGATTTATTTTATGGATGGCGGTAAGCTTCAGCAGATTTCCACAGACCATGTTTTTGGTGGTACGGCAGTTGGGAAAGCCCCGTTAACCCAGTATCTTGGACTTCCTGAAGAGCTGCAGAGACTGGAACCTTCTGTGACAGAAATCGAGCATAAGGAGGGATACAGATATCTTCTGTGTTCAGATGGAGTAACAGATATGCTTTCGGACAGTGAGATAGAGGCGATTCTGTCACAGGATATGGAAATCCCGGAGATCGTAAATGATCTTCTTAAAAATGCTCTCCAAAAAGGTGGGAGAGATAATGTGACGATCGTGCTCTGTGAAGTACAGAAGCTGGATACAGTCCGCAGAATGAAAGAATGGATGAAAAATCTGAAAGATAAAAAATGAGAGGTGGGGCAGCATGAAGAACCGTATGCAGGATCTGGATTTTGAACAGAATGTTGCGTTTGATAAAGTACAGGAGTATGAATTTACCAGAAGGGCGGCACAGAGATTTCGGCAGGTGGTAAGCCTGGACAGTTTTGAAGACGAAGATGCGGATGTTATTTTCCACTATTTATATAAAGAGATGGAACTGGTGTCCTTTGGCGACCATCTGAAGAGATATATTTATGAAAGGGCAGAGCTGGAAGAACCCTTCTCGGAGGTTCCACAGGAAGTGTATAAGGAGATCGTAGTAGATTCCTTTAAGGAAACCTATACGCCCAAATCCATGAATCCTACATCTACCAAGTTGTCGGCACTGGTGAATAACTGGCTGAATCAGGCATCTGTAAAAAGAGAAACTGTTTTTCTTCTGGGGTTTGGGTTGAAAATGACCACAGAGGATGTGTCGGATTTCCTGACAAGAGTACTGAAAGAACAGGATTTTGATTTTTACAATCCGGACGAGGTGATCTACTGGTATTGTTACAGTACGCAGCAGGGTTATCACAAAGCAGAAGAATTGAAGAAAAAATATGAGATACTCGCTCCTGTGGAAGTGGAAAATACTCAGGTTTTATACGGAAGCAACCTGTGCCTTGATACGGAGGAGAAACTGATCGATTATCTTGCCCGACTGAAATCAAAAAGAGTAGATCCCATATCTGAGAAAAGTCAGGCATTTCAGGAGTTTACAAAGCTTTTATATCATGCGAAGCAGATTATTGCCGGACTGTATCAGCATGATGAAGAGGAAAAAGGTGGGGATAAGGTGTGGACAGCAGAAAGAATTACACCTTCTGATGTGGAAAAAGTAATCTGCAGCGGAATCCCCATCAACAAAATGGGCAATCTGAAGAAAATGTCTGCCTCCATTCTGGCAAAGCATTTCAGCCAGAAGCGTTTCAGCAGGCAGAGGATTACAAATATTTTAAGCCACAAACTCCCGGTGGAGCGCTTTGACCTGATCACACTGGAATTCTTTATCGTATCCCAGGAAATGGAGGATGATGATCCTTTTAACAGATACAAGCATTTTCTGGATGAGATTCAGGATATTCTGCTTCGATGTGGAATGGGAGAGATATACATAGTAAATCCATACGAATGTTTCCTTCTCATGTGCCTTCTCACAGACTGTCCGCTGGCAGTATTTTCGGAGATATGGGAGAAGTCCTATGAAGAGGGGGAAGCTGAAGAGGCATAATGGTATCAACAATTGTACAGCCGGTGCCGGATATGGCACGAAAGGCTGTGGAACTTTTATTAAAGAAAATAAAAGGGGAAGAGATTGAGACATTGACGATTCTTCCTGTTGAATTTGCAGAAGGAGGCACAACCCGTTAAGGGATGTGCCTCCTTCTTTTAACCGAATCAAGTAAGTCCCCTGCGGAGGTTGCGAATATCTGTCTGATTTATGACAATTATCTGGATAGACTGTAGATTCAGAAGAGTGTGTTTATTCATTATAGTATCCGTAGATAGCACGTGCATCTGCAGCAATGGTGCTTTGGGCTGCACCGGTATCAGTAAGATCCTGTGACATAAAGCATACTACAAGGTCAATTCCTTTGGCTGTATCATAGATGATCGCTGCATCATTTTCTACAGTGTCAAGTTCGCCGGTCTTATTGGCAGTACCGACGCCTTCTGGAAGTTGTGCAGGGATCTTGTTTTTACGCTGCTGCATTTTTAAGTGATAATACATTGCATCTGCGTTTGGAAGAGTAGAAGCGGGAAGGGTTCCATTGACAGTCTGGTATATCTGCTTTAAAAAGGTTCCACAGTCTTTGACGGATGTATAGTTGTCGCCGTTTTCTTTACCTGCGAGAAGCAGGCGGTTCATCTGGGTGCTGGTGAAACCATGTTCCTGGCAGAAGCCATTTACTTTTGCCATGCCTGCAGAGTCATCGCCGTTTCCAAGCCAGTTTACCAGAGTGTTGGCAGCATCATTATCACTGACAGTGATCATGGCTGAAATATTACTGTCAATTTCGTCTCCGTTGTGAGACTGGGAGAGGGTATCGTAGTTTTCGTATACAGCTCCCATAATATACAGTTTGATCAGGCTTGCTGCCTGCATGGGAGTATCGTTGATCATGCCTTCAGAATCTTTCGGCAGGTTGCAGACATAGACGGACCAGGTTCCGTTATCAGCCGGCAGCAGGGACTGTACCTGTTTCAGGAGATTGTCCATGCTGGAATCAGTGTTGTCGGTAAATGTGTTGTTGGAGGAAGGGGAAAGTGTTCCGTTCTGCTGTTCGGATTCTGAAGAGGGTTCAGCGGATTCTGACTGTGCAGGAGATGTTTCTCCGGTGGCTGCCTTGACAGAACTTTCCTGTTCTCTTAATTCATCTAACTGATCTGCCTGACTGATAAGGGTATTTGCATCAGTGGAAATCTCCTCTACGGTTTTGGAGAGTGTCTGTACTTTTTGCTGTAGTGTGACGAGATGGTTCAGTGATAAAAATGAAACAGCTGCCAGTGCAATCACTGCAATAGTCAGTATGCCGATCACTATATAGAGAAAAATAGGTTTTTCATTTGGCTTTTTATTCATTGCGGTTTTCCTTTCGTAATTATTATTATTGTAATCAGGATTGCGGGAACTGCGAAGCTGCGTAGCAATCCGCAGATATCAAGTCAGGGGCAAAATGCTTTTTGACACTTACATCATCATGATGCAAAGTAGCTGTCAATGCCATTTGCGATTCCCTGTACCATTGTTTTCTGGAATTCTGCGTCATTCATTTTCAGATCGTCATTCTGGCTTGTCATAAATCCCATTTCAAGGATCGTAACAGGAACAGTGCTCCAGTTAATTCCTGTCATCGTGTCAGTGTACTGGATTCCAAGGTTCTGAAAACCTGTTGCAGCACAGTAGGAATCGATGATGCACCGGGATAATCGATCAGACTGTTCAAACAGTTGTGGGATATAAGGGTTATTCTGAGAGGGCGACATGGTCAGTGCTCCTGATGCAGTATGGGAATCATCGCCGTTTGCATGGATGCGGACATAGATTTCTGCGCCCTGTGCAGCAGCATATTGTGCGCGTTCCATGTTGCTGATGGCTGTTTCATTGTCTGTTCGTGTCATGACTACCTGATAGCCTCTCTGTTCCAGTTCATCCTTTAGTTGAAGAGAGACTTCCAGATTGAGCTGGTATTCGGGAACACCGCTGTAGGTTCCCTGAGTTCCGCTGGTACATTTTGCTTTCATTTCAGAAGAACCGGGACCGTTGGGCTCCGGGGCACTCATATCTACGGACTCACTCTGATGCCCTGGATCGATTCCTATTATATGTCCGTCTGTTTCGGCATCGGAGGAGAAAACGCTGGCACTGGAATCAGAAGAGGCACTGGTGCTGTTCTGGCTGAATACAGAAGGCTTTGATGAGCTTCTTCCGGGATTTCAGCTTTTTCTTTTGTTTTCTTCTGTGTGGCTGTCTGTTGTTTTTGTTTCATGCGATTGATATTTGACTGGACTGTGTCTATGGCGGTAGTGTACTTGTCTACTGCCTGTTTGACTTCGTCGTGTTTTGCAGTGATCTGTTCGGAGATTGTATCGACTTCTTTTTCAGTGGTGAGGATCTGGTGCAGTGTGGTCCTGTTAAAGAAGATCAGGGCTATGATGCACAGGAGTCCTGTCAGAAACAGAAGGATGCTGATCATGCTGGGTTTCTTCATATATTATAGTGTCCTTTCCTGAGTTTATAGAATGTTATAGTGTGTCTGCAAGCTGATTTGCCTGCTTTGGTTGTTATTATAATAAAAGGGAGGGGAAATGCAATTGTTAGTGAAGGGGACGCGCCGGATAATATTTATTTTGTGTGCGGTTTCGGACGCTAAGAGATATTATAGCAGTCCTAGTAAATAATGCATCTTAATCCAGCCCATCAGAGTGTGAAATCCTGCGTCAGATATCTTTGCCGTGCGTCAGCACGCCTGCAGATATCTTCCTTGTCTTTCGCACTCTGCTGAACTGTCTTAAATGCATT
>ENA-OQKB01000245-OQKB01000245.1-human-gut-metagenome-genome-assembly--contig:-NODE-245-length-12781-cov-2.847558_pt1 | contig 12781 bp, 14 predicted proteins | sample MGYA00242646_ERZ504793 | MGnify/ENA primary metagenome ERZ504793 (study PRJEB26092, sample SAMD00036409) | human gut metagenome | host: Homo sapiens | study: EMG produced TPA metagenomics assembly of...
GACCCCGAAGAAGTAACTTGGCAGGAATGCCTTCCCCCGAGGGGGAAGGTGGCCGAGGCCCCGCCCGAGGCCGGATGAGGGGAAAGCTGCCGTGGCCGCCCATAACCGGGTAACTGCCGTAAGTTCGCCCCTCATCAGTCCGCTTTGCGGACAGCTTCCCCCAAGGGGCAAGCCTTTAGAGTTTTCCCCCGCATTGCACCCGCAATGCGGGATTTTTTTGCATTTTTGCATTTTTTGAAAAAAAATCGGGAAAAACTACTTGACATAGGGGAGAATGTCGGCTATAATAATATAGCGTTCTCAAGAGCGCGACGACAAATGTGGCGGTATAGCTCAGTTGGCTAGAGCATTCGGTTCATACCCGAAGTGTCACCGGTTCAAATCCAGTTACCGCTACCACATGATACAGGATTTCGCTAAAATACTTGGGGGTCGGTTGCAATAGTAGCCGATAAGTTGCTTGCTGTTTTAGCGAAATCTTGTATTATATGGCCCGTTGGTCAAGCGGTTAAGACACGGCCCTTTCACGGCTGTAACATGGGTTCGATTCCCGTACGGGTCACCAAACTAAGCTTCTGATTTTCTTCGATGATGCGTTGAAAATTAGGAGCTTTTTTTATTACCCTTTTTGCAAGTACCACAATCGTACCACACTTTTAAAATAAACGCAAGCCCTGTAACATGGGAACAGGATTGCCGCGGAGTAAATTATAGCCGTGGCAATCCTGTTTTTTGTTGTTCCTTTAAAAATTATAAAAGCGTGGATTGGAAAATTGTAAAGGAGCTTTTGCGGCATATCCTCGCTTTTTAAAAATTATGGCTGCGGTATTCCACAGTCACCTTGACAACTATCCAACCTCACTTTTGTCCGCTAATCGCGGAACAACCCGCAACCCCTTATCCCGGTGGGATAACACGGGCAAAGATTGGGAAAACGAAAGTGAGGACACGAAAATGAAAGAGACTGTTAAGACTTCCCGGACGGCTGGTTACTTGGAGAAAATTTTCCGCGCGTTGAATGTAAAGTATTTCAACGGTGAGTTGGAGGAGCCTATCATCACGATACAGAGCACGCCCAGAGCCTACGGACACGTCACCGTAGCCAAGGCATGGCAGAGAGGAGACACAACCCGCCATGAGCTTAACATCGGCGCTGGGACGCTTGCACGGCCCATAGAAAACGTGGTGGCGACCACCCTCCACGAGTGTGTACACTTGTGGAACCTTCAAAACGGCATACAGGATTGCAGCAGGGGCGGCGCATACCACAACAAAAAATTTAAGGAGGCCGCCGAGGCCCGCGATTTGAAAATCAGTTACGACCCGCGCGTTGGATGGAGCATCACCGAGCCGACCGACGCGCTGTGTGAGTTCATTTTGGAACAAGACTGGCAGGACATCAGCATGAACCGCATTGAAGATTTCTACGCCCCGCGTGGCAAGGGCGCAGGGGACGCCACGGGCAAGCCGACAGGAAGTAACCCCAACAGCCACAGCATCAAGTATGTTTGCCCCTGCTGTCACAACAGCGTGCGAGGGACAAAGGTTGTGCGCATAAAATGTGCCGACTGCGACATGATGATGACCGCACAATAAAGAGAACCGGGAGTGAAAGCTCCCGGCTTTTTGCTGCAAAATTCGGGCCGCAAGCGGCCTTACTCCATTTTGATGTCTACTATTCAAAACGAGTCAACTTTATTCGTGGTGGGGTAACAAGCTGTTACCTCACCGGTTCTTTTCTACGTTTCTACGAGCGAATGCTTTTACAAAAAGAGGACGGTGCAGGTCGTTAAAACGACTGCGCCGTCCCCGTTTTTGAGGTTTTGATGTCAACTTCTCAATTTAGGAACCGTCCCCATTTTTTTGCCAAGCTAAGCGCAATAGCCGTAATCACGATAACTGCCAGTGCGAATCTCTTTTTCATTTGCTAACTCCCACCTTATTATAATAATAGACACTGCTTTTCAAAAAACAAACTCGTAGAAGAGTGTTTCTTCTACGAGTTGCCGGTTGCTTATAATTTACTATTTTTCAAAAAGCCATTAGCAAAGGATGCCCACATCTTCCGGAGGGCAACTCTTATCAGCCTCACCGGGAATCACTGTGCCCCACCAGTCGGTGTTGGAGTCTCCACCGCTCGGCTGAGACGGCTGTGCAGGCTCGGGATTGCTCGGCTGCGCCGGTTCAGGGTTACTAGGCTGTGCCGGTGCCGGGTCAGGCTGCGCAGGAGCCGGAGCAGCAGGCTCCGGATTACTGGGCTGTACCGGCGTAACGGGAGCGGACGGCGTAGCGGGAGCAGACGGCGTAACCGGCGCAACAGGTGCCGGATTAGTCGGCGTCACGGCAGCACTGTTGCTGGAACCGCTGTTTTTATAAGTCTTGTTGCTGGTCGTGACCTTCTTCGGCTGTTCAACCGTCACTTCGTAGTTGGCACTCTCCTCACCAGCAGTCGCCGTGATGGTTGCATTCCCAGAGGAGATGGCAGTTACCTTCCCATTGGAATCGACGGTAGCGACCTTTTCGTTGCTGGACGACCACTCGATGGTGGTCTCGGCGGCAACCTCTTCGGGGGCAACAGTTGCCTTAATGGTGTGAGAGTTACCGACCGTCAGTTTGCCTTCGTTGGAATCGAGCGTGATGCTTTCAACCTCATAGAACGCTTTCACATGAGTCGTCTTCTCGGTGACCTTTTCGCCATCCTGCATAAGGGTCGTGGTGATGTCGCACTCACCTGCTTTAAGGACCTTCACCTTGCCGTCCTTATCGACGGTGGCGACTTCCTCATCGCTGGAAGCGAAATCAAACGAAATGTTGGACGCATCTTCCGGCTCGCATTTCGCTTCGATTGCGGTTTCATCGGTATCGTTGAGTTTGACTTCCAGGGTATCGGGAACCTTCAACTCTTTCGCGGATACCTTGACGGTGATGACGCAGACATCCTGCATCTCAGTATCCTTGACCGCTGCGGTGATTTCAGCCTCACCGGCTGCGACTGCCGTAACGGTGCCGGTCTCATCAACCGTAGCAACACTCTCATCGGAAGAAGTCCACGCGAGCGTCAGCTTCTCAGCCGCCTTGGCAATCTTTTCATCCTGTGCAGCAGTTTCTGCTGTAGCAGACTCACCGGTTGCGATGACAGGCGTTTCTGCAGGTGCATCCTCCGTGCCGAAATTCACCGGCAGCGTGATGCTCTCACCCTTTTCGAGGGTCGCAGCATCCGGAACCGAGATGTTCGTGACCTTAACGCCGCATCCTACCAGGCTGAGCGCCATAGCCGCAGTCACAATAACTGCCAATACGATATTCTTTTTCATAAAAACACTCCTTCTCGGCATCTAGCACCGAGGCTACTTTTTAATTTTGTCCGCCGCCACTCTATTGATAAGTGGCGGCTTTGGATTCTTTTAAATTACGGGGACGGGGGAGGATCGCTGCGCGACTCACCGTCCCCGACTACATCACGCAGTTTCCAGATACTCCCGCAAGGAATCTGCAACTCCTTCCTGTATGGAATTGTCCCAGACTGCGTATTTGTTTTCCGGGTATCCGCCTACAAATATTGAAGCATCCGATAGTTGCCATTTTGACACGGGCTTGCCATCTTCCACCTTGATGATGGTCGGTGCACCGATACGCTTCTCCCCGACATCAATTTCATTTTTCTCCGGGTCGGAGACGGTGTACTCGGCCAGGTAGTCATCCAGCCAGGTTAGCAGTTCGGTGTAGCCTTCCCCCGCTGGTCTGGTTTGCACTGGTGCGGCAGTATCCGAGTTGTAGGTGTATATATCCCGATATAGGTCTACCTGGCAGTAGTCCATCGTGACCCCTTCACTTGTAGCAACAGCGGCAAGCACAGGGAGCAGGTTGCGACAGTAGGGACAGCGCGGATAGGCAAACAAGATATAACCGTCTTTTTTCGCGCGTGCTTCCACCGCGGTCACAGGTGATAGCGGCACCGAGAAGGACAGATTAACATCCCGGTACGTATATTCTGTGTAGCCGGGAACAGCGCGCCCATTATACGCCCGGTAACTGCGGGCAACTATTGCTCCCGGCGAGCTGCCAAGGAGTAGCAGCACAGCCATCCCAGCAGTTGCCACAGCATAGGCTATGTACGGTGCGGTGTGGGATAGTTTTTGCATCCATTTATCACCTTCCTTTTATATTATAGCACATCAGCACGTAAGAGCAAGATTCAAATCGTCTCCAGGTAGACGATTTTTCCCTTAGCAAATCGGTACAATAAATATACTTTATTGTACACGGTGGTGAGGGCAAATGCTACTACAGGAGGCAATTAAGCTGCGCATTTTGGAGCTTGCAGACGAGCGCGGCTACAGTGTCAACAAGCTGGCTGAGCGTTCCGGCATTGCACCATCTGTCCTTAAAAAGACTGTCAAGCCTTATGCTACCACTAAAAATACTTCAACTGAAATAGTTGCACGGATATGTGTGGGGTTAGGAATCCCATTTAAAACTTTTTGGGACAGCCCTTTATTTGACAATATTGAGACTAGACAACAAAAAGAGGACGAGAGCCAATAAAGGCTGTCGTCCTTTTGATGTTTACTTTTCAAACGAGGCAGGGTTAGAAAGGCATAGCGTCCGGTTCCTCAAAATCCTCCGCAGAAATTCCTTTAGGGATTTCCCCATAATCATTATCTTCTTGGGGCGTGCAGTACAACGGTTTTTTTAAGCTGCCGTTATATTGCCAGTGGGTCTTTCCGGCAATGGCAGATTTGGATTCTGCCAGCTCCCCGTAACGATATACTTCATAATGTAAAACTACTTCATCGTCCATAAGGGCGACCTTGTTTTCCTCCCACGCGAAAGTAAGTTTTACTTTAGGAAAAAGAATTGAGAGCGTATGAATAGCCTCACTTGCAGGTGCGCTATGGGTGAGAAATGCAATGCTATTTTCATTACATTCTTCAAAAGATATCACGTTTTCGTCTGTACCCCAGTGTTCCGTGCACCAGCCGGTATAAGTAGGATAGCCGTATTCCTTCCGGTTCAGCACAGCCATTTTTCCCAAAAGGAATCGGCGCTGATCTGCACGGCTAAGAACAGCAAGAAAATTTTCTTCTTCCTCTTCTGTAGGGTAAGGAACTAAATCAAGATAATGGCGGTAAAGCTTTTCGCCGCAAGAAACTTCATCATTGGGGCCAATGTTCAGGTGTACCGGCACAGCACAGATTTTATTCAAATCAATGCTCCCAATGTCATAGATGTCATCGCAGATGTACTTCATTACTTCATTGACCTGTTCCTTCGAACCGCCAATCGTGAGAGTGCTGTAAATAAAGCTTTCTTTCTTCATGGGATTTCTCCTTTGAGAGTTGTATCACCGCTCACAGCAGACGGCGGCGGATGTCTCCGCGTGCCATCCCTGTAAGCCGTGAGAGTTGTGTAATGCTGACGCCCTCTTGTGTTACCAGACGGCGCAGCAGCGGGGTTGCGGTGGATTCGGGGTAAAGCTGGATTTCGTGGCATTCCATGCCTGCCGTTGCACGTACAAAGTCACAAAGCTCAGCATCCGTAAAGGCAGGCAGCGGAGAATCCTCCAGAATGCCGCGGGCATTTAATTCTGGCTGCTGGTGGTAGTGCCGCAGCCAATCTAAATCATGCAGTGCAAGCGCGTAGCTTGTGTCTACATGACATAACGGCTTTTTTCGACTAGCAAAGTAGTCAATGTAGCTGCTCCACGGGTAGTCCTGCATATCCTGCACCATTCCGGCAGCGACCGGGTTGCGGTGGATATAGCGCAGTACCCGCAGGAAGTAGCCTTTGGTTGTGACAGGCTGGGATTTGTAACGGCCCTGGAAGAGCGGGCCTGTCCGCTGGTAGCGGCGGTTGTAGTAGGCAACGTACCGTACCCCGATGGCCTTCATCATGTGTTGCAAGGAATCGTTACAATCCTTCGCGAGCAGATGCAGATGGTTGCCCATCAGGCAGTATGCCATGATGATAAAATTTTCATCTGCGCAAAAATCGAGAATATGTAAAAAGTTCAGATTGTCGGCATCATCATTAAAGATGGTCATGCGGTTAATTCCACGGATCATGATGTGATACACGCCGCAGGACGAAAGTTTACGGGCTTTTCTTGGCATCGTCCTGCACCTCCGAGGGTGTCGTTTGGGGCGTCCATTCTTCCGGCTTGTAGGTCAGCAGTTGTATCGCCCGCGAGGCATCCCCTCGTGTCATTTTATGGGTGTCAATTTTGTAATCCGGGGCCAGCTTGTGGATAAGGGCAATTTGCTCATTGGTGATGGGTTGTCTATCCCACTTATAGCGCTGCTTTTTGTCCCAGATATGTTGTTATTTAGCATGCTTCTGTTTCAAGTCCTGATACACATAGTCTAATGCAAATTGTAATGGCACCGCACTCTTGGAGCACGCTTTATTTTTCCGCAGGTACACCATGCCGTTAGTCAGCGGTTTGCTGATGCGGTAGGTTACGGTCGGGATAGGCAGTATATAGCCGCCATCCTTGAGTGTAATCCATGCGACATCATGGGTGGTAACACCTTCGCCAAGTGCCATAACGTCTACCTCCTTCTGATTTTGTATCCAGGTATCGGGAATGTCCGCACCTGTAAGTACCTTTATCGGTTCGGTTTCCTCCGGCAACTTTTCCACCTGCTCCTTTTTAGGTTTGGGAGCTAGCGGTTCCTCGCCGATTAGCGTTGCTGCCGTGCATATCGGCATCCTGGAAATGCCCACGCAATCAATAATCTTGCAGGCACTTTTTCCCGGATGCAACCGCAGGCCGCGACCTACCATCTGCGCATACAGGCCGACATTGGTTGTGGCAACCGGGCGGGCCAGCAGAACGGTTTCTGTCATCGGCAGGTCAACACCTTCCGTCAGGACAGCATAGCAGACAAGTACTTTAATTAGGCCCAAACGGTAGGCCTCCAACAGACGTCCTCTATTTTGAGTAGTGCCATCGATAAAGGCCGCGGTACTGGCACCATGCTGGGAATTGAGCAGTGCTGTCACATTTTTGCCCTCTTCAATGGATGGTGCGAAAATGATGGTCTGCCCACGTGCGTTTGAGGTGTAGGCCTCCGCAATACCCGCTGCTGTGCCAGACATAACGCGTGCTATATCTGCGGCATCATAATCGCCAGTATCCTCACGGTACTGCACTGTCCCCAAGTCATACTTGAGATTAACCTGACAAGCTTCTATAGGACTAAGATACCCGTGCTCAATGCCGTATAGGGTGTTATACTCGCACAAAATGTCGTCAAAAGCCACATCCAGGCCGACACCATCACCGCGGATTGCGGTTGCAGTGAAGCCAAAACGAACGGCATTTTTGAAGTACTCAAAAATTTTGCGGTAGGTCGGTGCAGCACTGTGGTGGGCCTCGTCGATGATGATGGTATCGATACTGTAGGGGTTGTACTTGTCGAGCCGCCCCACAAGGCTTTGCACCGAAGCGCTGATGATGGGTTCCCCGTGTGCATGTGTGGTTCCCTGCTCGATGCCGCAGGGAAGGCCTTTGAGGTATTCCAACGGCTGTATCACGAGTTCTTCCCGGTGAGATAAAATCAGTATGTGGTGGTCATTTTCCAGTACATCACAGCGGATGTACTCAGCAAAAATTCGTGTCTTGCCAAGGCCGGTTGCGATAACGCACAGGGCGGCATTTCCCTCTTAGGATTTCATACGCTGAAGGGTGTCAGCCTGATAAGGACGCAACGGTGGTGCCCGCGGGCCGTCATGGCCCTGTTGTAGAGGTGGATTTTTCATAGTCGACTCCTTGGTCACTGGTGATAGTAGTAAGCCTGAATAATTTCGTCCGACCCACTGCCATTGCGGATGATGAAGCGTCCGGGAATAGCAGGGAGCTTTGCGGCACTGCCGTCATCCAAGATAACAATGGAACTCTGTGCATCGGCAGTGTGGCCGCAAATACGACCGTCAAGCTGTGCTTTAAGACTACCCGGAACAGACCCTACGTCGGGGCGCTGAGTTGCCACAAGCAGATGAATACCGAGCGCACGGCCCAGACGGCCAATGGCGAGGAGCTTGTTCGTAATCGAGGCAACTACTGCCTTGCCATCTTTATCACGTCCAGTTGTATCGAGAATCATCGAGGTTTCATCCAGGATAACGACGATTCGATGCAGTTCTTCTCCGGTCGTCTGGACATATTCCTCAAGATTTGCACAGCCAGCGATAGAAAACTCTGTACGGCGATGGTTAAGCTCATGTACAACACTGTCAAGCATCTGCTCAAGGGCAGCATCATCATCTGCATAATGCCCCGTCTTACGATATTCGGGGCCGAAGTCCACACCTTTATAATCGGCGAGGTAGATGTCGTAGCCTTTTTGCGACAGCTGGTAGAGAATCAACAGTGCCAACTGCGTCTTACCCATGCCGGTGGCAGCAGCCAAAAGCCAATGAGGCAGCTGGCTAAAATCAATGCTAACGGGAATGACTGCCGCATTGATGCCCAAGACGATTTTTGTGTCGCTATCGTCCATATATGTATCTGCCCACGGGATTAGCCGCCCCATAAGGTTGCACCCGGCAACAACACGAAGGTCAAAGAGCTGGTTGTTGCTGCCCTGAGTGATAGAGAGGACGGTCACATTAAGTGCGGATTCGATTGTTGTCCGATTGTCTTCCCAGTATTCGAGCGGGCAGCCTTTAAGGCTGAAAGTAAGCTGTTGAATATTACCATCCCTGTTGGCCTTAACTAGCAGTGGTGCTTCATGCGCCTGGTTGCAGATACCAGCACGCGAAAAATCGTCGTAATATGACCAACTGTGGGGGATATAACCAAAGAGGTAAATGACGCCAAGGCACTCTGCCAGCCATGCAATTACCCGAATAAAATTAACGAACGGTCTAAATACTACCGAAATCACGTCCTCGCCAGAGCCGCCCGAAACCATAATCAGGGCGGCAACTGCGAGTGCGAGGCACAGCAGCACATATTGCTGTGCGGTCTTTGAATCGGTTTGAATACGTCTAAGCCCATTGTGGAACGTATTCATGATATAATTTTTTTCCGTCTGCCATTGCAGGCGATCAGAATCATTACGCATGATTAAATCTCCTTTCAAAATAAATGCCCGTATAGCCTGATAGCACAGCTTTCATCCGCTAGAACGGACAATCATCAATCTCTATTTGCTCAAATGTCGGTGTGGTGCAAGGGTGAAAATACTCGTGAACCGTATAGTCCTTGTGACTGCCGTCGAGGTCAAAAACCCGAACGCAGTTGATGCGCCGCAAGAGCGCGTCCCAAGCCTCCGGCTTTTCGTGCTGCTCGGAAACATACTGCTTCTCCAACGGCAAGTTGGAAATGATGTATGCTTCCGTGTAGCAAGCCTGCTTGTTAGCATACCTACAGGGTAATTCCAAAGGATAGCCATCCAGGTATTGCAGCATGCTATTAAGGGGCAAGCTACTGTGGAACTCATCGAAGAGCATCACTTTCTGCCCCCGGTAGCCATCAAAAGGATGGTGATAGTCAGACACCGCGTAGCAGTTTGAGTATCCGCATCCTTCTTTTACCGACCTAGTTTTTCCTGTGCCAGTAGGGCCAAAGATATAGGTGACTGTCATCTGGCGAAATACATTGCGGTATTTCTCCTCCAGGATGGTCTGCCTTGTCCGGTCAATGTGGGAGATATCTCGCAGGTATTCCGGGTGCTCACCCAGGATTTGCGCATTGTCTGCCCCGGATGCAATCAGTGCATACAGAGTCCGTAAGTCGTTACGGTCGCCCTGCTTGCTGTCAGGGGGTAAACTGCCACTTTCTTCAAACGTGTCAGAGTAGTTTATCCCTTCATGTACTTTTCCCTTGGAGTCGGTATACTTGTAGTGACCGTTTGCATCCTTGTTATACTTAGCACCCTCTTTACGGATGTAAGCATAGTTTTCGGAATTTTTTCCCCATTGAGGCACTTCGATGTGCGCAGTAGGAAACTTGTTCTTTAGGGTTGTGAACATTACAGGATTTTCATATACTAAAAATAAGTGTATGTGATAGGTTTCCTCTTGCCCCACTTCATCAGCCATGCACCAATAAAGGAGCTTGGCTCCTTTTTCAAGAGCAGCCTTGATAACATTATGATCATAGCCATGCTCTTGTGGATTGTTGATTGTCAGCTGGTAACGGCGTGTCGCGTAACCTTTTGCCATATAGTGTACCCAGTACACTACGGACACAAAGCCGCTGTGTACGCTTTAAAGCTTATAGTTATAGGCTTTATGGACTGTACACACAGGTATGGAGGTAATACTAGCTCCATACCTGTGTGGCGGCTTTAAGTCCATAGCGTACGCTTGTCGTTATAAAATTTTCAAGGTGCTGTATGGGTGTTGATTGGTTTACCTCAAAAATGAGACAAGCCCCATTTTTGAGGTGAGGCCGCTAACGCGTCCTACAGTGTGCTTGGAAACCTTAGTCGAGCACCACAATGTTCTCAGGCTTACGGTACTCGTTGTAGAAAATCTTCACTTCGCGTCCCATCAGGTCATGAAGGTTGATTTTAAGTTCGGCCATCTTAGCGTCAGAGAGATACATATCCCTGACGAAGACGCCCTCCCCGTTCTGGGAGGCAATCTCCGTTGCGAGGTAGATGCGGCAGCCGGTGACGGGACGGCCTTCTTTCGTGACAAAGTCACTGCGTCTATAACCAATGATTTTCATGGTTATTTCCTCCTTGGCATTATCGTTATGTTGTTTCCGAAGTACTGTCCTCGCCATTGGTAACTAAGGAATGGTGCCGGATAGATGCAACCAAAAGCAAGTGTGTCGAGCACTGCTGTTGATAGAACCAAACGACATTTCTGTCACCTCCCTTTTCTGATGGAGGAAACGTAAAGCAATATGACAACCGAGAGGATGTATCTTGCTTGTTCGCTCCCTGTGCTTATAATTCTACTCAGTTCGCAAGGGTGGACAATAAAGAAAAGACGAACTTCATTACAAATTTCTTGAATGAAGCTCGTCTTTATAAAGTGCTTTTTTATTTGGTTTGGCCGTTAGATAAGAGCATCCGCTTTGCTCTACCTAATGAAAGTCTTTCATCAAGCAAGCTGTCAAGCAGAGCAGGAACGCCGTCCATGTCTCCATCCATCGGGTGCATATAGACACCATTAACACCAGGATGTGTATGACCAACTAACTCCTCGTAAACCCAGTTGCTAAAGTGATTTTTGTAGATTGAGCTAAAGGTATGTCGCAGCTCATACGGCGTAATATAAGGGATACCGTTATACCTGCAATAGATCCCCCAGCGTTTACGGTAGCATAGTTGACCAGTGCTTCCAAAGACCCTCTCATGAGGGTCTAACGGAGTGACTCGATAGACTTGTTGACTTTCTAAAAGCATACGTGTATATCGAGTCTGCGGGAAGTCGCGTGCGGCAAATTCGTTCTTCCCATTTGTAGTGATGCCTTTAGCATTGATGGCACGGCGTATATGTATATAATCATTGTCAATATCGCCCCACTCAAGGCCCATCAATTCACCAGGACGTAACCCTGTAACGACTTGGAATCGATATGCATAGATTAAGCTGTCTTGACAAATCGTACCATTATAAGGCACCTGAGATTCGGTGAATAAGATGTTAAGCGAAGAAACGTCAAGTGCTTGCTTTTGACCTTTTTTGGCGTTTGAGGGAATTTTAATGTTTGATGTACGCAAATCGTTCCGGATATCGGCACAGTCCAAATAATTACAGAATCCAGATAAATCGCCGCGTATATTTTTAAGACTTTTTTGACTAAGATTGTGCTTTCTGTATGCGGTATAGATAACTCGCTTTAAATCCTGCTTAGTTAGTAGCATAACCGGGACTTTGCCAATTATAGGTTTAATGTGGTTGTTATACCTGTTGCGGATGGTGTAGATGTTTGTGGTTTCGAGTGCCTTATCTTGGAGGTAGCGCTCAAACACGGTATCAACCGTTGTACGTTCGCTGACGCTAAATGGGCAAGCTCCAGACAACCACGAGGTTGCATTTTGGGCGCAGATCTTTCGGCCTTTGTCACCCGGGACGCTTGAATAAAAAGACTTTCGGACACCGTTTCTTTTGGAGGTTGATTTTCCAAACGTGCTTTTTCTCAACCCAGATTGCGCGAGAAATCATTTTACTTTGTGTGGTATACATGCGGACTCCTTAGAGCCGGCCATTTTATGTGACTGGCTCGATGAAAATAGTGTAGTAATCGTCCTTATTGATATTCAACAACCTTCCGATGCGTGCGATTTCCTCTGCCGAAAAGAGCGAATATCCGTTCATCTTCTGCGACAATGCTTGCGGGGAAAGTGCCGATGGCCTCCGCGACATTGTAGCAGGTAAAGCCTGCGCGGATGATTTCGGACCGCAAATTCAAATATTTGCCTTTCATGATAATAATCTCCTTTGAGTAATTTTCAGTAGGTGGCTTTATTATCATGATATTCAGTTCGCACGTACTGGCAAGAGGGGTATCACCAACTTTTTTATTATTCTTGCAAGCAGGTGCTGTACCACACTTTTTATATGAAGAGTACCACACTTTGTACCACACAGATATAAAAATACCCTTTAATGAAATCCATACCAGTGATAAAATTATCGTTAGTACGTATTGCATTAAAGGATATTTGTAGAATGATAGAAGTTCGATTCCCGTACGGGTCACCAAAAAGCACTACTTCATTTGAGGTAGTGCTTTTTTCTTTGTATACGTCTTTTTAATAGGTGTCGGGACGTAAAAGGTGACCCGTGCGGGAATCGAACAGCCCAGGCCCCG
>ENA-OQKB01000246-OQKB01000246.1-human-gut-metagenome-genome-assembly--contig:-NODE-246-length-12780-cov-4.082036_pt1 | contig 12780 bp, 10 predicted proteins | sample MGYA00242646_ERZ504793 | MGnify/ENA primary metagenome ERZ504793 (study PRJEB26092, sample SAMD00036409) | human gut metagenome | host: Homo sapiens | study: EMG produced TPA metagenomics assembly of...
GTGTAATAGTCCAAATAGATAGACTGATTACCATTGGCAAGTTGCTTAAACCGGATTCTTACAGGCTCCTTCAATTTTGCCTCTTGTTTCTTCTTCGCCATACTTATGTTTTTATTTTGTTACCGATGGCAAATATAGATATTTTTTTTGTTACTCAACGCTATTCGAGTAACAAACTGGTAACAAAATAAACGCATTTATTGGAATTAATAGGAAAATACGGAAAAACAAAGGAAAAGATGAATATAAACAGCAAATAACTAAATATCAATATCTTATATTCATTATTTTATCTCATTCTTTCTCTTTTTCCATAGCTGCCATGAGTTGATAATGTTTTGCCACACCACATAACTACCCGGACCGACAGACGATAAAGGATTAAGATACGTAACCGCCATCCAAATAGCTAGTACTGTATTTTTTTGCCCCAATGCCTGTCCTGCACTTATACGGTCATTATATGCACTACCAATTCTTTTACCAAAATAAAATTGTAAACAACAAGTTACTAAACCGGCAAAAGCAATCAACATCTCTACCGTTACATCAGCAGTACTGTTAACCAAAGAGCGAGTAGTCTGCCCCATTACAATGGTCAATGCTACCGCCCATAAATAAAAAGCCGAAGTATGATATTTCAGTAAAAAACTTGTGGAGCCGGGGAATATAATAACGGAATAATAAAGCGATAAAAAACGGTGCAAGCAACAATGGAAAAACCTTACTTAAAATCTTAAGAAAAGCAATACCAAAAGTAACATCTGTATGTGGTTCAACCAATGGAAATATCAAAGGAACTGCTATTGCAGCCAAAATATTTGAAAGCAATGTATAAGTAGTCAAACTGGAAGCACTTCCACCTAGTTTTCCCGTAATTACTGCCGCTGCCGTAGCAGTAGGACAAATAAGACAAACCATAGCCGCCTCGAATATCTCCTTATAAGATTCATCCATCGGACAAAATATTAACAACAACGCAATAATACCACAAGAAATGGCTTGAATAGCCAACAACCAGCCATGCCATACTCTAGGAACCAACTCTTTTGGTTCAATTTTACAGAATGTAAGCAACAATTGGGACAAAAATCAAGGAAGGAGTTAAAAAAGAAATCAACCCATTCATAAATGGCTTTGTCGGCTCCAGAAAAGTGAAGTTGGCAAAAACAAAATAACCGATAACTCCTGCAAGCATCGCTAGAGGTAACGTCCAATTCTTCATAAACTTAAACAAATCCATCTTTCAATATTTATTTCAGAATACAAAATAAAAGAATTTAGTCCAAACACTCGTCTATTTTTCGGGTTTTGTGGCAAGTTTCGAATAAAAAACGCAAAACTTAAAGACAAAAGCCGAGTTTTCACTAAAAATCGCTACATTTGCAACTTAATTGATATGAAAACCGATAGACTTAAAATAATATTCCTGTTGTGTAGCCTGTGGCTGGTCTTTCCCTGTTTCTGCCTGGCGGCAAAGGGAAAGGACTTTGTAGTCGTCATTGATCCCGGTCATGGCGGACATGATCCCGGTGCTATCGGCAGACGTGGAAAAGAAAAAAACATCAATCTGAACGTAGCTTTAAAAGTAGGACAACTGATCCAAAATAACTGTAATGACGTAAAGGTAATATATACCCGGAAAACAGATGTCTTTATCCCTTTGGATCGTCGTGCACAAATAGCCAATAATGCCAAGGCCGATTTATTCATCTCTATACATACTAATTCCATAGCCCGTGGCAGAACTGTACGGGGAGCAGAGACTTATACGTTAGGACTCCACCGTACTGAAGAAAATTTAGAAGTTGCTAAAAAAGAGAACTCGGTTATTTTGATAGAGGATAATTATGAACAACGTTATGCCGGATTCAATCCAAATTCTTCTGAAAGCTATATTATTTTTGAATTTGTACAAGACAAAAATATGGAGAAGAGTGTAAAATTAGCCACTCTTATCCAAAAACAATTCAAGAATACAGCCAAACGAATAGACAAAGGAGTACATCAAGCCGGATTCCTAGTTCTACGTGCCACTTCCATGCCTAGTGTTTTGGTTGAATTAGGCTATATCTCAACACCGGATGAAGAACAATATCTTTTATCCGATGCAGGCACTACGGCGTTATCTAACAGCATTTATAAAGCATTCCTCAATTACAAGCGCGAACATGACGCCCCCATCGGCCGCAGCAGAGTACAAGAACAAGAATTACCGGAACCAGAAAACAAACCGAAAGAATCAAGAATAGAAATACAAACTGCGGAACCGGACACTGCAACGGAACCGGACAAGGTTACCAAAAAGCCTGTACCTGCCACACAAAAAAAGATCACAGGCGACCAAGCCCGAACATCTGCCAAGCCTGTATTTAAAATACAAATATTGGTATCAAACAAAATATTGCCCAAAGGAAGCAAACAACTGAAAGGTGTATCACCTGTTAGCTATTACCGCGAAAAAGGACTTTATAAATATACTTACGGAGAAAATACGGATTATAATAAAATACTACGCATGAAACGTAATATTACTCCTAAATTTAAGGACGCTTTCATTATCGCTTTCAAAAACGGAGAGAAAATGAATGTGAACGAAGCCATCAAAGAATTTAAAAAGAATAGATAATATAAAAGGTATAATTGAAATGACGAAAGAGGTAAAAATAGGATTAATAGGCATCGCTGCATTGGCTATGCTGATCTTTGGTATCAACTACCTGAAAGGAATAAATATGTTCCAATCTGCCAATTACTATTATGTAGAATATACAAATATAAACGGATTAGCCGGATCAAGCCCCGTCTTTGCCAATGGTTATAAAGTAGGTACAGTAAGAAATATCAATTACAACTATGCAAAACCGGGACATGTCACAGTAGAAGTGGAAGTGGACAAGGAAATGCGTATCCCCAAAGGAAGTACAGGAGAACTGGTTACAGAAATGCTGGGAACGGTAAAGATGAACTTACTCCTTAACTTTAATTCTACAGAATACTATCAACCGGGAGATACCCTGCCCGGCAAAACGAATGCGGGGCTCATGGGAGCCGCTGAAGAAAAGCTAGTTCCTCAAATAGAGCAGATGTTACCCAAAATGGATTCTATCCTATATTCATTAAATAAAATATTAGCTGATCCTGCATTGAGTGCAACCTTGCACAACGCAGAAAAACTGACAGCCAATCTGGATGTGACAACACGTCAATTAAACATGTTAATGCAAAAGGATCTTCCGCAACTTACTGGAAAATTAAACACAATTGCTGATAACTTCATTGCTATCAGCGACAATTTGAAAGGTATTGATTATGCTTCAACGTTCAATAAAATAGACTCCACTTTATATAATGTACAAATGCTGACAGAAAAACTCAATCGCAAGGACAACAGTATCGGATTGCTATTCAATGATCCTACTTTCTACCAAAATTTGAGTGCGACGACAGCAAACGCTGCAACCTTATTGGAGGATTTGAAAGCGCATCCTAAACGTTATGTACATTTCTCTTTGTTTGGCAAGAAAGATAAGTAACATATTTGCTAATTTAAAAATATTCTAAATAAGTCTACTCAACCATTTTTCCACTTATTTTCAGTAAATGACTGCAAATAGGGAAGAAATACCATGTAGACTTATTTCATTTAAAATAAATAAAAGCCTATTTTGACTGATAGTCATCTAAGAATCAGTCAATTATCAAACAACAAGAATCTTTCAAAAGCCTTTAGATAGAGGTTTTTATAAGTAACTGAAACTAAAGATATTACTCTTTAAAAATAAAAAGCAAGAAAAAAGCGATTTGTTTTTTCAGAAATTCATTTCGAAATTTGCATTGTAGAAGTTTCGCTTTTTATAATAAATGTTTCATATGATTGAAAACGATCACGTCGTTTTATGGGGTCGTTGCCTGAACCTTATCAGAGACAACGTACCAGAAACGACCTTTAAAACGTGGTTTGAGCCTATCGTACCGCTTAAATATGAGGACAAGGCACTGACAATTGGCGTCCCCAGCCCATTCTTCTATGAATTTCTAGAAGAAAAGTTTGTGGACTTGCTGCGCGCTGCCCTATATAAAGAAATTGGGGAGGGAACGCAGCTTATGTATTGTATCTTGACCGATAAGACCAACCATATAACTGTTAACATGGAGGGAAGCAAACGCTCTTCAGCACTACCCACACAAACAGTTATACGAGATGGTAACAAGGCACCTAATCCAATGCAGGCACCGGCTCCGCAGGATTTAGACCCACATTTGAATCCAAATTACAATTTTGAGAATTTCATAAAAGGAAATAGTAATGAGTTCTCACGTACAGTAGGAGAAACTGTAGCTAAAAATCCGGCAAAAACATTCAACCCTTTGTTTTTGTATGGACCATCCGGTGTGGGCAAAAACTCACTTGACTAATGCTATTGGTACCCGCATCAAGGAATTATATCCTGAAAAAAGAGTATTGTACGTATCAGCACATCTGTTTCAGGTGCAATACACTGACTCTGTTCGTACCAATCATTTCAATGATTTCATTAGTTTTTATCAAACCATAGACGTTTTGATTATTGATGATATTCAAGAATTCGCCGGAGTAACCAAAACCCAGAACACATTCTTCCACATCTTTAACCATCTGCACCAGAACGGTAAGCAACTTATTCTGACTTCTGACCGTGCGCCGGTAATGCTACAAGGTATGGAAGAACGCCTTCTGACCCGCTTTAAATGGGGCTTAGTGGCCGAATTGGAAAAGCCGGACGTAGAATTGAGAAAGAATATCTTACGTAATAAAATACGTCGTGACGGTTTGAATATACCGGAAACAGTAATTAATTATATTGCTGAAAACGTAAATGAAAGTGTACGTGAATTAGAGGGCATCATTAATTCACTTTTGGCACAATCCATTATTTTCAAGCGTGATGTCGATTTGGATTTGGCTGAAAGAATTGTACGAAAAGCTGTACGCTGTTGTGAGAGCAAGCCTGTCACAGTAGAAGATATCATACAGAAAGTATGCAGCCATTACGAGATAGAAGAATCTGCCATCCATACTAAAACAAGAAAAAGAGAAGTGGTACAAGTACGTCAGGTAGCTATGTATCTGGCCAAAAAACATACAGACTCCTCTTCTTCCAAAATTGGTAAATTAATAGGTAATAAAGATCATGCAACCGTATTGCACGCTTGCAAAATAGTAAAAGACCAAGTAGAGGTTGACAAAGCATTTAAAGCGGATATTGAGGAAATTGAAGCTTCTCTCAAAAGGAAATAGAATAAAACCACAGAGGTGCGCAAAGGGCATTTTCTTTATTTCCCTCTGCGCACCTCTGTTTTAAGATTGATAGTTCCCGGCAATTCACTTCTCAAAACCCTGTTTCTTCAAGGTTTCTTTCAAAGTTACAGACATACATTCATTATCCGACTTCTTGTATCTGACCTCAGTAAATACCTGAGCCAGTGTTTCCTTATGATTTTCTTTAATAAACTGATGATTTTCCGGAAGTGACTCTTTATATCTATAAATACGATCAATATCCTCTTTGGTATAATCATGATACAATTCTTCATGCAAAATACCCTCTATAGGAAGACGATCGACTTGTGGAGGGCATTCATCCGGATATCCTACTGTAATAGTAGCCACCGGCATAACCAATTCCGGCAACTGAAGGATATCAATAATTTGATCAGGATTATAAATCGTTGTTCCCAAAAAACAAATACCTAATCCATTTTCCTCAGCCAATGTACAAAAGTTCTGAGTCACAAGCAATGCATCCGTAGCAGCATTCAAAAAAGAAATGGGATTGTCATAACCCGGTACCGCCTTACGCTCTCTGCACCATTTACTAAAACGGTTAAAATCCGCACAAAAAGTCAGTACAACCGGAGCACCTGTTACCATCGGTTGATTAAAATGGGCAGGTGCCAATCTCTCTTTCATCTGCTTGTCACGAGTCACAATCACACTATATAATTGCATATTACCCATTGTAGAAGCACGGAACGCCTTTTCAAGCAAATCATTTAACAAAGAAGCAGAAATATCTTCCTGCTTATATTTACGGATCGTCCGTCTATTATTTATCGATTCCATATATATTTTTCTTGCAAAGATAAAAAAAGAAAAGAGTAATAATGCATTTTTTGCAAAATATTATATGCTAAGAATCTGGCCTTTTCAACTAGTCAATCACTCATCCCCTCCATCAAAATTTTCAAAACAGAAAACTTCTACAAATAAGCAAGCATATATATCTTTTGATAATCAATAAATTAACAAATATTCTTGGATAACTTTCAATTTGTTGAAAACTTATCTGCTTTTATTTTGTTAATTGAAAAAACATATATAGCTTTGCCGAAACTTTTATTATAATGAGTTGTAACTTCTACACTAAAACAACTTATTGATATTACAGTAAATCTAAAAATAAAAGTGGAAAGACAAACGTACACCTATGACGAAGCTTTTGAAGCATCTTTACAATACTTCAAAGGTGATGAACTTGCTGCAAGGGTTTGGGTAAACAAATATGCAGTAAAAGATTCTTTCGGGAACATTTTCGAAAAGTCTCCCGAAGATATGCATTGGCGCATTGCAAATGAAGTAGCCCGCATTGAAGCTAAATATCAGAACGGGTTAAACGCACAGCAGCTTTACGAATTATTGGATCACTTTAAATACATTGTTCCGCAAGGTAGCCCTATGACAGGTATCGGGAACGACTTTCAAGTGGCTTCCTTATCAAACTGCTTTGTCATTGGAATTGATGGAGCAGCCGACTCATACGGAGGTATAATCCGCATTGATGAGGAACAAGTACAATTAATGAAACGTCGTGGTGGCGTAGGACATGATTTATCTCATATACGACCAAAAGGTTCTCCGGTTAAAAATTCAGCACTGACTTCCACCGGACTGGTGCCCTTCATGGAACGTTATTCCAATTCAACACGTGAAGTAGCGCAAGACGGACGTCGTGGTGCTTTAATGTTAAGCGTATCCATCAAGCATCCAGATTCAGAAGCATTTATTGATGCCAAAATGACCGAAGGCAAAGTAACCGGTGCTAATGTATCCGTGAAACTAGATGATGCATTTATGCAGGCAGCTGTAAATGGCACTCCTTACAAACAACAATACCCGGTAGATTCCGATCAACCTGTTTTCACGAAAGACATTGATGCATCTGCGTTATGGAAAAAGATTGTCCATAACGCATGGAAGTCTGCTGAACCCGGTGTATTATTTTGGGACACCATCATCCGTGAATCCGTACCAGACTGTTATGCCGATTTAGGATATCGTACTGTTTCTACCAATCCTTGTGGTGAAATACCCCTGTGTCCCTACGATTCTTGTCGCTTATTAGCTATCAACTTATACTCATACGTAGTAAACCCTTATACAAAGGAGGCTTACTTTGATTTCGACTTATTCAAAAAGCATGTGGCATTGGCCCAGCGCATTATGGATGACATCATTGACTTGGAATTGGAAAAAATCGAGAAAATCATAGCTAAAATCGATTCCGATCCCGAAAGTGAGGAAGTAAAAGAAGCAGAGAAACATTTATGGGAAAAAATTTATAAAAAGAGCGGACAGGGAAGACGTACAGGCGTAGGTATCACAGCTGAAGGGGATATGCTTGCCGCTATGGGGTTACGCTACGGAACAGAAGAAGCAACAGAGTTTTCTGAACAAGTACATAAAACAATCGCTCTGGAAGCCTATCGTTCATCTGTTAACATGGCAAAAGAACGTGGAGCATTCGCTATCTATGACAGTGAACGAGAAAAAAACAATCCGTTCATCAACCGCTTAAAAGAAGCTGATCCAGAATTATATGAGGAGATGAAAAAATACGGACGACGTAATATCGCCTGCCTGACCATAGCTCCCACCGGAACTACCAGCCTAATGACCCAAACTACTTCCGGCATAGAGCCGGTGTTTATGCCGGTGTATAAACGTAGAAGAAAAGTCAATCCGAATGATCCTCAGACACACGTAGATTTTGTAGATGAAACAGGAGATGCATTTGAGGAATATATTGTATTCCACCATAAATTTGTGGAATGGATGACAGTAAACGGTTACGATCCCACCAAGCGTTATACACAAGAAGAAATTGACAAATTGGTAGAAAAGTCACCTTATTATAAAGCCACATCAAATGATGTAGACTGGCTGATGAAGTAAAAATGCAAGGACGCATCCAAAAATGGGTTGACCATTCAATCAGCGTAACTATCAATTTGCCCAATGACGTAGATGAAGCATTGGTAAACCGCTTGTATGTAGAGGCATGGCGTTCAGGATGCAAAGGATGTACCGTTTATCGTGATGGCTCCCGCTCCGGAGTTTTACTTTCTACCCAAAAGGACAAGAAAGACAAAAAAGAAGAACTTCCCCCTTGCAAACCACCTACGGTAGTAGAAGTGCGCCCCAAAGTACTGGAAGCGGAAGTAGTACGTTTCCAAAACAACAAAGAAAAATGGGTTGCATTTGTAGGCTTGTTGGATGGACATCCATACGAAATCTTTACCGGTCTGCAAGATGATGAAGAAGGTATTTCATTGCCCAAATCGGTCACTACCGGACGCATCATCAAAAACATTGATGAAGAAGGCAACAAACGATATGATTTCCAGTTTGAAAACAAACGTGGATACAAAACAACCATTGAAGGTTTGTCTGAAAAGTTCAACAAAGAATATTGGAACTATGCTAAATTGATTTCGGGTGTACTTCGTTGGAGAATGCCTATTGATCGTGTTATCAAACTGGTAGATTCTCTGCAACTTGACAGTGAAAACATTAACACATGGAAAAATGGTGTAGAACGAGCACTGAAAAAATATGTAACAGATGGTACTAGTGCCGAAGGACAAAAATGTCCCAATTGCGGAAATGAAACTCTCGTATATCAAGAAGGATGCTTGATCTGCAAGACTTGTGGCACATCGAGATGTGGATAATGGTTTATTATATAATGTAACAACACAAAGGAAAAGCTCCTTCATGACTTTCGTGAAGGAGCTTTTTTATATAAACAAAATAAATCCCTTTTCTATCTTACCCCTACAATACGATGAAACCGTTCCACAATACGCCTTCCTAAATCCATACGCGTACTATCTACTTTATGAATGGCAGCAGGAGTCACATCATCTTTATATTTGGCTTTACCTACACGTATTTTCATCTTATCCAGATTACCGGAAATATTCACTCCAGCCTTAAAAGGCAAAGGCGATTTCAAAATGGATATATGATATTTAAAATTCATATCCAGTCCTTGCTCTCCCCCTATAGCAGCTTTATAACGATCTATAGACACTTGAAATGGATAAACAAGAACACTACCGTCATTAACAACTACATTAACCGAAATACTATCAAATACATTCTTCTTTTTATTTTTAAACATCAACATCTTTGAAATTTCGGCAAAGGTCTCACCATCCATCAACACCAAACTGTCCCCTTTTATATACATGGCCGAACGCAAAGTAGGTATACGAATATTCATATTTGAATCCAGACGTGCCTCTGCAGCCACATCAAACTGAACCCTTCCTTCAAAAGATCTCAGCATAGGTACAATGGTATCCATTGAAGGTATAAAATCTACCAGCTTAGCTATATTTATATCCCTAATTTTAAAGTCAAAGCCTGTATATCCTCCTCTGACTGAATCCGCACGATATACCATAACCGCCTTCATATCAGCATCCAATGCACGCATTTCCAAATTTCTTAAATATAATGTACGATTTTTCAAATCTACCTTTCCACACACATCTTCAAATTCCACCTTTCCAAACACTACTTTTTTCAAATCTGTCTGTAATTCAAAATCCAAATTACCCGGTAACACAAACAACTTCATTTCTGTTGGAGACACTGTGTCTGTCACCGCCACAGATACTGAATCTTCAGATAAAGAGAATGAATTTATCAATTGATTACAATCAATCATCTCAGAAGAGATTGCTAAACGCGCTTTTAAAGTTTCATTTTTAGTCATCGCACGATATAATCCCATTACCTCACCGGTAGCAACCATATCTGAATGCCCTATTTTCAAAGAGGCATTTCTTAATGTTATTTTCGGACCATCTACTGTTACAGCTGTCTTACGTACTCGTAAAGGTAAACCAAATTCAGGAGTATGTACCAACAACCTATCAAAACCAACAATTCCCCGAGGTATCCATAACGAATCATTTTTCTTTTCCAATTTCGCCTTAATACCTGCCACGCCTAACGCCAACTTCGTTTCATTGGCATTAAAGAAAAGAGAATCCGTACGCATGGAAAAGCTAATCATCGGCATTGCCGAATTTTGTTCCTTCGGAGCAAGTTCGCCAGTTCCAGTAGTCTTGCCACTATATATTTTAAGCGAATCTCCTATATTCGCACGCAATTTATTCATTTCCAATTCACATTGCAAAGTGACAATCTTTGTGGTATCCTTGAGGATTGGTTGAAACAACCTTCGCTTTCATCCGATCTATCTCTGAAACAAATTTCCTACTATTCAATATTATTTCTCTGATATCCAATTCAGCCTGCAAAGTTTCACTATCACTGAATTTTAAATCGGCATTACCTAAAAAATTAAAATCTTTAGCAGTGTCTTTTAACTCAAAATCCTTTAAAGCCAATCTTCCCCCTAACCTGATACGTCCAATATCCTGCTTTTTCAAAGAAGAAAGACGACATTTTAAATTTAAACCCGCATCTAATTTACCACGGATGGTTACATTTTCCTGCAAAGGGAAAGTTTTAGCTAAAGCATCCAAGTCAACTGTAGATTCAGTATGAAGTGTTATAAGTGGATCTATCAATAAATCCTCCACTTTGGCATCTGCTAGAATCTTGGTATGTGCCTCCCTCAAAATGAAGAATTTTCAAGTTCAAAAATGAAGGATTGCGACGCATCAAATCAATATACGATTCAAAATCAGCCGTAAAATTATCAATACCATAAGGAAGTCCTTCATATCGGGCGGATGCATCATTAATCTTTATATTCAATGATACCGCCGGAAGCTGTTTGTTTCCATAATTACCTTCCAATGTTCCATCAACCTTAACCTCACCTTTTGCCGAAATTTGTCCACGTTTCACATAAGCCTCGGGAATCATATTCATGACTGTTTCCATGGAAGGTGCATGTAGTCCATATTTCAAGTTCACACCCACCATCTTGGTAACTGTATCACGTTTTAATTCACCGTTTACATCCAGCCGGATACCATTTATAGTCAATCCTGTATTTTTCAATGTCCACAATGCCGTAGACCTGTCTATCTCAATATCAGTCTGCAAGGAAGCCGCTACTTTATTAATCAATAATTCACCTTGCTGACCAAAAAGAATATTTTTATTTTCAAATTCTACTCCCAATGAAGAAACTCCTTTTGTCAACGCCAGCTTTAGGCGCAAATCAACATCATCTATACGTGAATAAACCTCTGTATTACGATCATCAAAAATCAAATTGGCATGTTCTAGCTCAACCTGACGGATATCTATCTCGCTATCAAATTTATTTTGTGAAATTGTATCTTTTTCCACAGCCAATGTATCCGAAGAAGTTTTCACTATCTCCCAATTCGCCTTACCTGTTTTATTTCGATAAGCATAAACAGCAACATTTTTCAAAGACAAATTATAGACACTGATCTTATTTTTCAAAAAATAATCCAAAGGATTCACTATCAACACACATTCTTTAAACGCCAATAAAGAATCGGTCTTTTGTGGAAGACTATCATTCAATACTTTAGAAACCAAGAAACCTTCGTCAACTTTTAACCCAAATTGAGGAAAGGTAGAAAAGAAAGTCAATTCTACACTTTCTACCTTCAAATCAGCATCCAGTGAACGATTAGCAACATTCAACACTATCGGAGTTAATTTATCTGGTGTAAATACATAGTTAATCACAAAAGCCACTACCACAAACCCAGTAAGCAGCAAGGCTCCCACTGTAATGGCACTTACCCTTATTAATTTACGAATCCTTCTTTCCATATTATGCGAAATTAATGAAAACACCCATGCCATCGACTCTATTTCGTGTTAATACTATAAAATAGACCAATAAAACAGATAAAAAAGAAAACAAGAACAATAATTTTTAATTTTGAGATATGAAGCGAAAGTTCTACTTTTGTTTCTCAAACTGAAAAAATATGAAAGCAACATCTATGTATATTTATCTGGAAGGTGCCAGGTTTTTCGCTCACCACGGAGTCGATCCACAAGAAACAATAGTAGGAGCTAATTTTATAATTGATTTAAGACTAAGAACCGATTTCACCCATGCAGCACAAACTGACGAACTGAAAGGCACCGTAAGTTATGCTGATATATATGCAGTCGTCAAAAAAGAGATGAAAACTCCATCCAAACTTTTAGAGCATGTCTGTGAACGCATAGGGCAAAGACTGTTTAATGATTTTCCAACTATTCAGGAAATAATCATCCGGTTGTCAAAAGAAAATCCGCCTATGGGCAGTGATTGCAGAAATGTTGGAGTAGAAGTACATTATACACGATGAAAAAAATTATCTGACAAACATCCAGTCATTTAATTAAGTTCACCCTATTACATGCCCTCCTCTTAGGGATATTCAGTAAATGTCTCTAAAAAATAAGATGGCATATGAAGATGATAGGGCATGACCATTTCATATGCCATTCTTATTGTCATTTTTCCGTGCTTTCTCACATAATTCTATCCGACAGGA
>ENA-OQKB01000247-OQKB01000247.1-human-gut-metagenome-genome-assembly--contig:-NODE-247-length-12741-cov-5.917631_pt1 | contig 12741 bp, 10 predicted proteins | sample MGYA00242646_ERZ504793 | MGnify/ENA primary metagenome ERZ504793 (study PRJEB26092, sample SAMD00036409) | human gut metagenome | host: Homo sapiens | study: EMG produced TPA metagenomics assembly of...
TGTTATAATTCAGCACTATAAATTTAATACTTTTATCGCTATGTTTCTAATTATAAGTGAAATATATTTATTTTTATTTCGAACTCACGTTTATATAACTGTATTCAAGCATTTTATGCAAAATTCAGCTTCACAATACAGTGAGGGCATAAGAGCATAAGTGAGAGCAATATTTTTTTGCCCTCACCATCTAAAATCTTTTATAATAAACCTATTATACATGCAGTGAGGGCATGAGGGCATAAATGTCCCGAACTTCCCAGCGAGAAAGACCGATACATCAAGGACACTCCCGAAAGTATGATTACTCCGAAGAACAAAATAATCTTTTAAGAGCGAAAATCCTTCCTTATGATTTTACAGGTAAGTCCGAAAAACAGGCATAACTTTTGTTCATGAAAACAAGTGTGTCAAAAGCAGGTCAGCTTATCTTGTAAGCATTACCAAACTTTTGACACATTCTTTTTATCCAGCAAGCTTCGCAAAGCGTGTGGCACTTATTTGTAAATGGCCTTTTTTCCAGCCAGCAACGTATTCTTCATTAAAGATACAATAGTCATAGGTCCCACACCACCCGGAACAGGAGTGATATAAGAACATTTGGGAGCCACTTCATCAAATTTCACATCTCCGGTCAGTTTGAATCCGGATTTCTTTGTGGCATCCGGCACACGGGTAGTACCCACGTCAATAACCACCGCACCTTCTTTCACCATCTCAGCCTTCACAAAATTCGGCTGACCCAGTGCAGCAATGATAATGTCAGCTTCCTGACATTCTTTTACCAAATCCTTGCTGCGGCTGTGACAAACAGTTACAGTGGCATCACCCGGATAAGCTTTCTGCATCATCAGGCTCGCCATAGGCTTACCCACAATATTGCTACGGCCCAATACTACACACTTCTTTCCCTGTGTTTCAATATGGTAACGCTTCAGCAATTCCAGAATACCATTAGGAGTAGCAGATACATAGCAAGGAAGACCAATGGACATACGACCTACATTGATAGGGTGAAAACCATCCACATCTTTCCGATAGTCAATGGTTTCAATCACTTTCTGCTCGGAAATATGCTTCGGTAAGGGAAGTTGTACGATAAAACCATCCACGTCAGCATCCTCATTCAGTTCTCTGACCTTTGCCAGTAATTCTTCTTCCGTCACATCTGCTTCATAACGGATCAGACTGGATTTGAAACCACATACTTCACAGGCCTTTACTTTAGCCGCCACGTATGTCTCACTTCCCCCGTCGTGTCCAACGAGGATTGCAGCTAAATGGGGACGCTTGCCACCTTTAGCCACGATTCCGGCAACTTCCGCAGCAATCTCCTGCTTCACCAGTTCCGAAATAGCTTTTCCATCAATTAGTTGCATACTATTTATAAATAATCCATTGAGCAACAAATGTAGCATAAATCAGCCACGTTGCATAATAAAAAAAGGAGAAAGTTCCGCACTTTCTCCCTACCTGTTTATTTAAACCTTACTTTTTAAGTTTCGGCATCATCTTACCCATCTTGCTGCCGGTCACCATCTTCATCATCTTGCGGGTCTGGTCAAACTGCTTCAGCAGACGGTTTACCTCCTGAATGCTGGTTCCACTGCCTTTGGCTATACGCGTACGACGTGTTCCGTTCAGGATTTCGGGATTTGTACGTTCCTGCGGAGTCATGGAATAAATAATCGCCTCAATGCTCTTGAATGCATTATCATCGATATCAATGTCTTTAATCGCTTTACCCACACCCGGAATCATGGAAGCCAACTCTTTCAGGTTACCCATCTTCTTTATCTGATGAATCTGGCTCAAAAAGTCATTGAAGTCGAACTGGTTTTTGGCAATCTTTTTCTGAAGGCGCTTTGCCTCTTCCTCGTCATATTGCTCCTGCGCACGTTCTACCAAAGACACGATATCACCCATGCCGAGAATACGGTCTGCCATACGTGCAGGATGGAACTGGTCGATAGCATCCAACTTTTCGCCGGTACCCACAAACTTGATAGGCTTATTCACAACGGTACGAATAGAAAGAGCGGCACCGCCACGGGTATCACCATCCAACTTGGTCAGCACAACACCGTTAAAGTCCAGACGTTCATTAAATTCACGGGCTGTGTTCACCGCATCCTGACCGGTCATTGAATCGACAACGAACAATGTTTCATCCGGATTGACCGCTTTCTTAATCGCCTCAATCTCATTCATCATCTGTTCGTCGATAGCCAGACGACCGGCTGTATCGACAATGACCAAATCATAACCTTTCGCTTTTGCTTCATGAATAGCGTTCAATGCAATCTGCACCGGATTCTTGCTGTCCAATTCACTATATACAGGAACCTCGATTTGTTCTCCCAATACTCTTAACTGTTCGATAGCAGCGGGACGATAAACGTCACAAGCCACCAACAGCGGCTTACGGTTCTTCTTGGTTTTCAGCATACGGGCCAGTTTACCGGAGAAAGTAGTCTTACCGGAACCTTGCAGACCTGACATCAGGATAACCGCCGGACGACCTTCCAACACCAATTCGGCAGTCTCACCGCCCATCAATGCAGTCAGTTCATCATGTACAATCTTTACCATCAACTGGCTGGGCTTCACAGCCGTAAGCACATTCTGCCCCAAAGCTTTTTCTTTTACAGTATCAGTAAAGCCTTTGGCGACCTTATAGTTCACGTCAGCATCCAACAAAGCTTTACGCACATCCTTCAATGTTTCCGCTACATTAATCTCGGTGATTTTTCCCTCACCTTTCAGAATCTTAAAAGACCGTTCCAGTCTCTCACTTAAATTATCGAACATATATCTTTAATTATAAATTACAAATTATGATTGCCTGTCCTTCTTCACTAACCTTCAGAATAACAACAGGGTGACAAAAATAACAAAAAACTTATGAACCTTATATCTTTTTATTCTGCCATTTTGCTTTTTTCAAATAAATAATGCTGCTAAGCAGTAATAAACTATAGTACACCACCTCTATAGAAAAACAAACAGAAACCGGTGCTTTCACCACCATGCCTATCCATAGAATGTAAAGGGCATAGAATACCAAAGTCCCCATTTCAAGTATCAGAGCAGCCTGCGTATTTCCAGTTCCCGAAATGGCATTGAAATAGATATTCGCCACTGATGCGATAATCATCGCTCCGGCAATGACATACAACGAAGGCACAGACTCTACCAGCAACGCCGGTTCATTGGTGTAGACCGAAAGCATGGCATGAGGAAAAAGCACCACCACCGCCACACAGACCACCATAATGAGAAACGACATCCGGGCTATACGCCAAATCAAACGCATGACATGGGTTATCCCCCCCGCACCAATCAGATTGCTGACCAATGAATTGGTAGTAGTAGACAATGCCTGAACCGGAATGAGCATCACAATATAGATACTACGCACGATATTGGCAATCGCCAGCTCGCGTTGACCCAACCGTTCTATCGCGATGAAAAAGACAAACCAAGTAGCCATGGCCAAAAAATATTGTACCATGGTAAAACACGAAATACTCAGAATTTTTCCCAATAAAGATAAGTCAATCTTCTGCCAGTGATTCAAGCCGAATTTCTTAAAATCCACCTTTGCGTAGGTATAAATCAAGAAAAAAGCCAATGAAGCGGCTTCAGCCATCACCGAAGCGACAGCTGCTCCTTTAATCCCCATCTCCGGCATTCCAAACTTACCGAAAATCAAAATATAGTCCAACAGCACATTCACCAATGCCATGACCACTGCATTCATTGTCAGCACCTTAGTACGTGTAATACCAATATACAGCGCACGGAACATCACGTTGACAAAGGCGAAGAAAAAGCCCCAAATACGCCAGTTGAGAAATTCCATGGTAGCATCAAAAATGGAATCAGATGAAATGAGCAAGCGGACAATGGATGGGGCCAAAAGATGTGTCAGCCCAAACATGAGCACCGCCAATCCCAGCAAAAATGTCCCTCCCTGTATCATTACGGGACCCACATCTTTGTAACGTCCTTCTCCATTACGACGAGCAATCAAGATTTGTGAACCGACACTAAAACCGAAAGCAATAGTGAAGACACAGATATAAAACAATCCACCCATGGCGGAAGCTCCCAACTCGACTTCTCCTACCCTGCCCAGGAAAGCAGTATCTGTCACATTGATAATGTTTTGCGCCAATAATCCGAGAAAAATCGGATAACTTACGTTCCATATTTCTTTGTTGGTATACATATATTTTTTTGCATTGAGTAAAAGAGTTGCAAAGATACTACATTCTTTTCAATCCGGTGTTCTGAATGGAGTGAAGAAACCGTAAACAGACCAGGAATTTACTTAGCGGACAGGCGTGCCGGAACAAATATATCACAAAAGCATCAGCACGCTCCCTCATTCCCCAGTTCCTACCAATCAATCACACAAAATAAAAAAAGGATATTCAGCATCCAGGCAAATAGTTTCTGTTGAAACAGTTGTATTTTTTCAATAGACAACACAAATAATTGCACAAAAGGTTTGCCCGTGTGTTATTTTATCCTACCTTTGCGCCCGCAAACAAAAAATCAAGTAATAAATGAAGAAACTATTATTAATTAGTGCAGCGACACTAATCGTTTCAAATTCAACTTTCGCAGGAGGTATTTTAACCAATACAAATCAACATGCAGCTTTTCTCCGTATGCTATCTCGTGGTGCTACAACAGAAATAGACGGTGCTTTATCTAATCCTGCCGGCCTGGCTTTCTTGCCCAAAGACGGATTCCATGTAGGATTGAGCATTCAGAGCGCTTATCAGACTAGAAATATTGATGCCAGTTTTATGACATACAATGGCGTTAACGCCACAGGTCCTACTGTTGCAGACAAGCCTTTTGAAAAATATTACGAAGGAACAGCCGCCGCACCGGTTATCCCCAGCCTCTTCGCCGCATATAAAAAAGGTGAGTGGACAATTTCAGGATTCTTCGCCATCACTGCCGGAGGTGGAAAGGCGTCTTTTGATGACGGACTGCCTATGTTCGACGCCTCAGCTATGGCAGGTATTTTTCAAGAAGGTTTAAAAGCAGAAAAACCTACGATTATAACTCCTGATATGTATGATATTACAAGTGCCATGGACGGTAAACAATATATTTATTCTTTGCAGCTGGGATTATCCTATAAAGCTACCGAATGGCTTTCCGTATTCGGTGGAGGTAGAATGAACTACTTTACCGGTGGCTACAAAGGCTTTCTGAACGCTATTGTAAAAGGAACAGACACAAACCTGTTGCCTCTTGCTCTAGACTGTGACCAAACCGGCTGGGGACTTACTCCTGTTATCGGTGTAAATGCTAAACTGGGTAAACTGAACATTGGTGCCAAATATGAATTCAAGACCAACTTGAATATCGAAAACAATACAAAGAATATAGAATATCCCCGGACTCCTGAAGGTGAAGCAATGATAGCTCCTTACAAACACGGTGTAAACACCCCCAATGACATCCCAGCCATGCTCTCTATCGCAGCCGCCTACGAATTCCTTCCGGTACTTCGCGCTTCTGTAGAATATCATTTTTATGATGACAAAAATGCAGGTATGGCAAACGGCAAACAAAAATATCTGACTAAAGGAACCAATGAATACTTGGCAGGTATTGAATTTGATGTAACCAAGCAACTAACCCTCAGCTGTGGTGGACAAATCACTGACTACGGACTATCAGATAACTATCAATCAGATACCAGTTTTTCTTGTGATTCTTACTCTTTGGGAGTCGGAGCCAAAATAAAGATGAACAAACACCTCAATTTAAATGTTGGTTATATGTGGACTAATTATGAGGATTATACAAAAAAATCAACCAACTATAACGGAACCGGACTACCCGGAACAAATGTATATAGCCGTACCAACAAAGTGTTCGGTTTAAGTGCAGATTATAGTTTCTGATTCCTGTATATGAAATAAGAACAAGACCATGTCCAAATAACTGAGGCATGGTCTTGTTTTATAAAAAACTCCAAAGAAACTGATAATCCTTCAGCTGCACCCGCAACTGTTTCAGCGACCGGGTGATATGAAATTCTACAGTCTTTACAGAAATATCCAGCCGCAAAGCAATTTCCTTGTTCGGTAAATTTTTCATCCGGCTCAAAATAAACACCTCCCTACTTGTAGGAGGCAATTCACTAATGGCTTCCTGCACCAAAGCTTGAATCTCATCACAAAACAATTTATCGGGATCACAAGCCTCCAAAGTCGAGATACGCAAAGCCAGTTCTTTCTGCCGCATATCTCCTATATGCTGCTCGGCACGCATACGTACCTCCAAGTGTTGCAAATGATTCAATGAACGATTTTTTATGGCAGTCAACAGCAACGCAGAAATATTGGTATCCTCCTGTAACTCATTCCGGTGCTCCCATACATTAGTAAAAGCCCCCATTACAATATCCTCAGCCTCTTCCCTGTTCCTGACATACGAGTAAGCAAACTGAACAAACTGTTGCTGACGTTTGCTAAACACCTCCGTCAGTTCTGACATAAAAACATTCTTCGTCTCTTTCATTTAACTAATTTTCTGTTTCCGTTTTTAGATCTTGACATAAATACCTTTCTTGTATAAAATATGAACAATACTCCAACAAAATAATACATACAACAAAGCATAGGCTAATGAACCGGGATAATTTCCCAACACCGGAACCAGTACCTTTTCATAAATAAAGACACTTGCCCCCGTAGCGCCCAATAGAATCCCCATTATTTCCGCAAACACATAGATAAACAAAGGGTTCACTCCGAACGACCGGAAAAAAACGCACCAACCTTGATAGCCTTTTATATCAATGATCCAGATAAGCAGAGCCAAAAAGCTGGATGCCAATCCGCAGGTTGTAATGACAAAAGTAGGCGACCACACTTTCTTATTGATAGGGCAGCCGTAACTTAACAAAAAGCCAGCAAATGTGAGAATAGTACCCACCAAAAACAATCGTTGTATCTTCTCGTCATTATCTTTAGCAGAAAACAATAACTTTCCACAATAAAACCCTACCATTACATGGCACACCGCAGGAAGCGTACTCAATAGTCCTTCCGGATCAAACGCCATTCCACCATCATGGTACATGTGGGATGTACCCAATGCCCATACATCAAAACGGGCCACTATATTAGTGGCCGACAAGTTAAAGCCGTCTCCCATAGCCAATAAAAGAAAATAGACGGCCAAAGTTACCAAAATGATAGCGGGAAAATATTTATGCTTCACCGTTATAGCAACCAGACTAGTCACACCGTATCCTATAGCAAGCCGTTGCATGACTCCTAAATAACGCAACTCTTCAAAATTCAGATGATGTGTAAAAACCGATTTGGCCAGAAGATTCAAAAACAGACCGATACAAAAAATAACGACTGTACGTTTCACAATCTTCCGTAATGTAGCATGAGAATAAGTAAAATTATATTTCCGCAAAGAAATATAAGTGGATATTCCCATAATGAACATAAAAAAAGGAAAAACGAAGATCGGTAGGGGTTAACCCGTTAAAGGCGGCATGCTCCAACGGAGTATACACATACCCCCATGAACCGGGGTTATTTACAAGAATCATGCCTGCAATAGTGATGCCTCTCAATATGTCAAGAGCAAGCAACCGTTTGGGGGTATTTGCTGTCATGCGTGTTAGATTAATAAATTGGTTAACTCGGACAAAGATAGCATTCTATTAGCAATAAAGAAACAAATCTGTGAAAAAATATTTTTATATTGTAAACATATTAATCTCTCTGAAAAACATGTTTATTCCGTTTTTATTGCTATTTTTGTCCAAAAAGAATTTCTATACCCCCCTTTATTTAAAAACTTAACACAGATTTATTATGAAGAAAAAGAGTCTGCCAGTATTTTTCGTTGGGTTATTAATGTGTGGATGCCAAATGAAAGAAGTAATCAATGAGTACAATGTAGTTCCATTGCCTGTTACCATGAGCGAGCAGCAGGGACGTTTTTACCTGAACAGTGATGTTCCTATCGTCGTTAACGCCTCACAAGAAGTGAAACACATTGCTTCCGGCCTGTCAACCACTCTCCTGGATATAGCCGGTCTCAAGCTGAAACCGACTGACGAGTTACATGAAAATGTACCCTCCATTGTTTTTGACAGCATTCCGGGGATGGAAAAAGAAGCCTACAAGTTATCGGTCACCCCTCAACTGATAAAAATTACCGCATCGGCGCCTAACGGCTTTTACTATGGATTACAGACCCTGTATCAACTGTTGCCGGTGGATGTCTATTGCAAAGAAAGAGCACGTAATGCCGAATGGAGTGTACCTTGCGTTGAAATAGAAGACGCCCCGACATTCCGCTATCGCGGAGCCATGCTGGATGTATGCCGCCATTTCGCATCTATAGATTATATCAAAAAATTCATAGATGTATTGGCTGCACATAAAATGAACACCTTCCACTGGCACCTTACAGACGACCAAGGCTGGAGAATTGAAATCAAAAAATACCCCAAACTGACTGAGATCGGCTCTCAACGTTCAGAAACCATGGTGGATTATTTCTATACCCATTACCCATTCAAATATGACGGAAAGCCCCACGGAGGTTTTTACACACAAGACGAAATAAAAGAAGTCGTTGCATACGCTCAAAGCAAATATATCACTGTCATTCCGGAGATAGAGTTACCTGGACATGCCTTGGCCGCTATCGCTTCCTACCCTGAATTGTCCTGCACTCCGGACAGCACCTACGAAGTTTGTAAATTATGGGGTGTGTTTGACCAAGTATTCTGCCCTACCGACACCTTCTTCCAGTTTATGGAAGGAGTCATGGACGAAGTGGTGGAATTATTCCCAAGCTCTTATATACATATAGGTGGTGATGAATGTCCTAAAACAGCTTGGGAACAATGTGAACATTGTCAAAAACTGATACGTGAACTGGGATTGGAAAATGACATCACTCCCAATCCCGTAGACGGAAGAAAGCATACGAAAGAAGAGAAATTACAAAGTTATATCGTAAGCCGTGTGGAAAAATACCTGAACAGCAAAGGACGTAATATCATCGGTTGGGATGAAATACTGGAAGGAGGGCTTGCCCCCAACGCCACAGTGATGTCATGGCGTGGTGTGGAAGGCGGAATGACCGCAGCCAAAGCCGGACATGATGCTATTATGACTCCTAATCCTTACGCTTACCTTGACCATTACCAGGAAGAACCGGAAATAGCCCCTGTTACTATCGGTGGATACAACACACTGAAAAAGACATACAGCTATAATCCTGTACCGGCTGATGCAGACAGTTTGGTAAAACAGCACATCATTGGTGTACAGGCCAATTGCTGGGCAGAATATATGCCAACTGAGGATAACCGTGATTATCAAATCTTCCCACGCCTGATCGCTATATCCGAAACCGGCTGGACTCCGATGAAGAAAAAGAATTTTACTTCATTCTGCAACCGCATGGTTGAAGACTTCCAACGTCTGGAAGCAATGGGCGTAAAACCTTGCCTCAACTTCTTTGATGTAAATATCAACACCCGTGCCACCCAAGAAGGTGTACTGAATGTAGAGCTGGAAACATTCTATCCGGGAGCACAAATCTATTATACGACTCATGGTGAGCAACCATCCATACATGCCAACTTATACAATCATCCATTCCCATTGGACGGCACATACGACTTGAAAGCCGCTGCTTTCGTTAACGGCAAACAAATCGGTAAGGTTACTCATAAACAGCTTTACAAGAATTTAATCAGTGGAAAAAAATATGAAATCATGCCCGAACCCAAAGGTATGAAAGGTGATATTTTAGGAGAAAATGATATATTGGGCGCAGACACTGTGACTTTAGGACTGACCAATGGAAAACGTGGAAATAATGCCTCCTCCACCCCGTGGGTAGGTATCAGCCCAGACAATAATGACAAAGTTACTTTTATAGTAGACTTTGAGAAAGCCACTATCCGTAAAATCAGATTCGGTACATTGTATAATGCAGCAGGTGGAATATTGCCGGTGAGCAAAGCTGTAGTCTATGTTTCCTCTTTAGACAACAAATTCGAGAAAGTAGCCGAAAAAGAATTCACTTACGATATCAAAGAAAATACGTTCAGAGGTTTTGATGAAGAAATAGAATTTCCGGCACAAGAAGCGGTGAAGGTAAAAATAGAATTTACAAGCGGAGGTAAAATACGCAATGGTATTGATTGCTATAGCCCACATGATAAAAGCGAGGTACCCAGCACAATAGCTTTGGATGAAATAGAAATCTATTAATTACCTATTTATATAAGAAGAATTGAATTCCATTGTAATCCGGCTCAAAACCTTGTTTTCTATTTCCTAATTGAAAACTTAGCCGGATGACAATGGAATTTCATTTTAAAAAGCACAACAAACCAAACAGGAAAAATGGTATAAAAATCTGTAATCCGGGTACAATCTTATTTTTTTCAACTCCATACTTTTGTACATAGAATTTATATTGAAAAACTTAAAATATGAACGCTATGAACAAAGTCATTTTACTTTTAATATTCAGTATTTTAACAACAACCAGTATGGCACAAAAAAAGATCAAACAGACAGCAGGACGCGACCAATTAGGAACATTCGCTCCTAAATTCGCGGAACTTAATGACGACATTCTTTTTGGAGAAGTGTGGAGCCGCACCGAGCAACTCGGTCTTCGTGACCGCAGTTTAGTCACAATCACCTCACTCATCAGTCAAGGAATAACGGACAGTTCGCTTACATTCCATCTCCAATCAGCCAAAAACAACGGTATTACGCGTACGGAAATTGCAGAGATCATCACTCAAATCGGCTTCTATGCAGGATGGCCGAAAGCATGGGCGGCATTCCGTCTTGCCAAAGAAGTATGGAATGAAGAAATCTCTTGTAAAGATAAAGATGAAAAAACAACGTTCCAACGCGAAATGATTTTTCCTATCGGAGAACCAAACACCGCTTATGCACAATATTTCACTGGTAACAGTTACCTCGCCCCTATCTCTCGTGAACAGGCAAGCATTTCCAATGTCACCTTTGAACCACGCTGCCGTAACAACTGGCACATCCACCATGCAACTCAAGGTGGCGGACAAATGCTTATCGGCATAGCCGGCCGTGGCTGGTATCAAGAGGAAGGTAAAGCAGCCGTTGAGATTCTTCCCGGCACAGTGATCCATATCCCTGCCAACGTAAAACATTGGCACGGTGCAGCCGCCAACAGCTGGTTCGCCCACCTTGCATTCGAACTTTCCGGAGAAAACACATCCAATGAATGGTTAGAACCCGTAACTGATGAAGAATACGACAAGATTCAAATGTTGCCTTGAATGAGGCAACAAAAATAATTTGTATCGGTGCAGACTTTATATGTAGAGGCGCATAATTCTTTTACCAAGACACACGTGCGATTTTCAAATAAATTATGTAATTTTGCCGACTGTTTATAATAACCCTTTAAAATATGAGAAAATATTTATTTTTATTCACATTTTTACTGCTATCGGCAAAAAGTTTTGCTCAAGACAAAGATTTCAATTACAAGTTCTACGGACAAATCCGCACCGACTTCTATTATAATAGTCGTGCCAATGAAGAAACTGTTGACGGGCTTTTCTATATGTATCCTAAAGATAAAGTGTACGATGCAACAGGTAAAGACCTGAATGCGACAGCTAATGGAAGCTTTTATACTTTATATACCCGTTTGGGAATAGATGTGCAAGGTCCCAGGTTGGGAAGAGCAAAAACCTCCGCAAAAGTAGAAATGGACTTCCGCGGATCAGGAACAACCTTCTCCACTGTACGTCTGCGCCATGCCTATTTAAACCTTGATTGGGGAAAACCGTCTTTACTGTTGGGACAAACCTGGCATCCGTTATATGGTGACGTTGCTCCACAAATTCTGAATCTGAATATGGGAGCTCCTTTCCAACCGTTCAGCCGTGCCCCACAAATACGATTCCGCTACAAAGCTGGTGATATACAACTGACAGGCGCGGCTATTTGGCAATCCCAATACCTGTCTCAAGGTCCTGATGGGAAAAGCCAGAAATACATAAAAGAAAGTTGTATACCCGAAATCTATATTGGTGCAGATTACAAAAGAAGCAACTGGCTAGTGGGAGCAGGCATTGAAATGATTTCATTAAAACCTCGTACTCAATCGGTAGTAGAAGATGAAGTTTACAAAGTGGATGAACGTGTCACTGCCCTGTCTTACGAAGTTCACATGAAATATACTTCTCCCCTATGGTATGTGGCAGCAAAAAGTATTTTGGGTTCCAATCTTACACAAGTATCCATGCTGGGCGGATACGGTGTAAAATCCACTGATGCCCGTACGGGAGAACAAGAGTATTCCCCCAACCGGAATTCTAGTTCATGGCTAAACATTGCATACGGTAAGAAATGGAAACCGGCTGTTTTTTTAGGTTATATGAAAAATTTAGGAACGAGTGACGAAATAAGTAAAATGTATGGTACAGGAACCAATGTAGACCAATTGGTAAGCACCAGCGCAGAACTAACCTATAATGTGCCTCACTGGAAATTGGGAGTTGAATACAATCTTACTTCCGCATGGTATGGTTCCATGAAAAGTTCTAACGGAAAAATTATTGATACTCATTCTGTTTCAAACAACAGACTGGTAGCAACAGTTTTGTTCATGTTCTGAAAAGTACAAAATAAAGAATATAAAAAAGAG
>ENA-OQKB01000248-OQKB01000248.1-human-gut-metagenome-genome-assembly--contig:-NODE-248-length-12656-cov-2.230824_pt1 | contig 12656 bp, 11 predicted proteins | sample MGYA00242646_ERZ504793 | MGnify/ENA primary metagenome ERZ504793 (study PRJEB26092, sample SAMD00036409) | human gut metagenome | host: Homo sapiens | study: EMG produced TPA metagenomics assembly of...
TACTCCTGCCGGGCGGGTGCCTACCTGCCGGAACAATGCTTTGCGCCCCAGCCGCTGGTCATCGTGGAGGGCAGTTACAGCTGCCACCCCACCCTTGCGGACTGTTATGATCTGAAGGTTTTTGTCACCTGCTCCAAGGAAGAGCAGGCCCGCCGTCTGCTGGCGCGGGAGGGAGAACGCTATTCCGGCTTCACCGCCCGGTGGATCCCGCTGGAAGAGGGGTATTTCGCAAAATTCCAGATCGAGCAGACCGTTGACTTTATCCTTGATACGACCTGTTAACTTTTTGCAAATTCCAGCGCTCTGCCCCTGCAAACCTGCTGCAAAATATGTTATAGTTAGGATGGAACAATAATTTTTCAAGGCAAGGAGCAGCGTATGGAACATTTTGTGCAGTTTGAGGATGTTTCCAAATATTATCAGACCGGCAGTGTCCGCATTGCGGCGGCCGATCACCTGAATTTTTATGTAGACAAGGGCGAGTTTTGCATCATTGTGGGTCCCTCGGGTGCAGGCAAGACCACCCTGCTGAACATTCTGGGCGGCATGGACACCTGCGACGAGGGCCATGTCTGGCTGGACGGGCAGGATGTGAGCCACTTTTCTGAAAAAGAGCTCACCACCTACCGCCGGTACGATGTTGGCTTCGTGTTCCAGTTCTACAATCTGGTGCAGAATCTGACTGCACTGGAAAATGTGGAGCTGGCCAGCGAGATCTGCCGTGATCCGCTGGACCCCGCCGCCACGCTGGAAAGTGTGGGTCTGGGCGAGCGGCTCAACAACTTCCCTGCCCAGCTTTCGGGCGGCGAGCAGCAGCGCGTTTCCATTGCCCGGGCGCTGGCCAAGAACCCCAAGCTCCTGCTCTGCGATGAGCCCACCGGTGCGCTGGACTACAAGACCGGCAAGCAGGTGCTGGCCCTGCTCCAGCGCACCTGCCGCGAAACAGGGCGCACCGTCATCGTCATTACCCACAACACGGCCCTGACGGCCATGGCGGACCGGATCATCCAGGTCAAGAGCGGACAGATCCTGTCCAACAAGGTCAACGAACACCCGGTGCCGGTGGAACAGATCGAGTGGTGACCGCTATGCAGAAAAGCTATCGTAAAAATATCCGGCGTGACTTCCGGAGCAACCTGAACCGGTTCCTTTCCCTGTTCGGCATCGTGGCGCTGGGCGTGATGATGCTGACAGGTCTGGTCAGCTTTGCCCCCAGTATGCGCACCGCCGGGCAGAAGTACTATGTCCAGCAAAATGTGTTCGATTTGCGGGTGCTCTCCACGCTGGGCCTTTCGGAATCGGATCTCTCCGCCATTGCCGCCACGGAGGGCGTAAGCGCCGTGATGCCCGTGAAGTATCTGGACACCGAGGGCCGCTGGTCAAGCTCTACTGACGGAGCCGTGCTGCGGGTGCAGCAGCTTCCCGCCGACCCGGCTGCGGATACCGAGGCCAATATGAACCGCCTGACCCTGCTGGAGGGCCGGATGCCCGAAACCGCCAACGAGTGTGTGGTGCAGGTGCTGGGCCACGCTGACCCTGTCCCGCTGGGCACCGTGGTCACCCTGCCCGAGGATACCGAGGACATCCGCCGCACCGAATATACCGTGGTGGGCCAGGTGCAGGACCCTCAATATTTTTCTGCCAATCAAGAGACCAGCACCGTCGGTGACGGCATCCTGGATGCTCTTGTGTTCGTGCAGAACGGTGAATTGACCGCAGATTATTATACCGTCTGTTATCTCAAAGTAGCAGATGCCGCACAGTATGACAATTACAGTGATGAATACCAGACCGCTGTGGATACTGTGGCTGACCGGCTGGATGCCATCAGCAAGGAGCACTGTGTGGCCCGCCGGGCCCAGCTTATTGAGGATGCCACTACCCAGCTGGACGATGCCAGGCAGACTTACAGTGAGCAGAAGGCAGAGGCCGAGCGCCAGTTTGCACAAGCCGAGCAGAAGCTGACCGACGCGCAGCGGGAGCTGGATGCCGCCAAGGCCCAGCTGGACGCAGGCGAAGCCGAGCTTGCCGCCCAGAAGGCCGCCCTGCCCGATACCATGCAGAGCGGTGCCGCCACGCTGGTGAGCAGCGAAGAGCAGGTATTGGAATTTGAGGATCAGCTTCAGCAGATCCAGCTGCTGGTCAACCTGAAACAGGTGGCTGACCCCCTGCTGGGCTATGCCGAGACCGCTCTGAACAATGCCCAAAAGGCGCTGGACGAGGCTGAACCCGAGGACGAGGAATACACCGAGCTGCGGGATGCGCTTGCCAAGGCACAGGCCGGCCTACGATAACATCAAGGGCCAGCTGGACGGTTATCAGGCCCAGCTGGATGCCGGCAAGCAGCAGATGTACGCCAAAAGGCTCATCTCCTCGCCCAACCTCTCCAACACGGACCTTGTCACCGAAGCCAAAGCCGCCCTGCGCAAAATGAAGGTACAGCTGCTGCAGGGCCAGCTCCAGCTGAGCACCGGTACTGCCACAGCCTACACCCAGTTTGAGGCCGCCCGCGCCCAGCTGGACGAGGGCTGGGCACAGTACCGGTCCGGGCAGGAGCAGCTGGACGCTTCCCGCACCGAGTACGAGACCCAGAAGGCCGATGCGGAGCAGAAGCTCGCCGAAGGCCAGCAGCAGATCAACGATGCAGAAGAGAAGATCGCGGACATCCAGAACGGCGAGTGGTATGTGCTGGACCGCGGCAGCACCCTGAGCCTTGTCACGCTGGAACAGTACGCTGACCGGATGGCTGCCATTGCCCGGGTGTTCCCGGTGTTCTTCTTCCTGGTGGCGGCGCTGGTGGCTTCTACCACCATGACCCGTATGGTGGACGAGAACCGCCTGCAGATGGGCACCCTCAAGGCGCTGGGATACTCCAACGTCAGTATCGCAGGCAAGTACTTACTGTACGGCATTGCCGCCAGCATTCTGGGCAGCATCGTGGGCATTGCCGTAGGCTTTGTGGTGTTCCCCACCATCTTCTGGTACGCCTACCGCACCATGATGTTCTCCATCCCCACCTTTACGCTGCACTTCTACCCGGGCCTGGCATTGGGCAGCATGGCCCTCAGCGCGGCGGTCATCGGCCTTGCCACCCTGCAGGCCTGCCGCGCCAGCCTCAAGGAAAAATCCGCCGCCCTGCTGCTGCCCCGTGCACCTGTAGCGGGCAAGCGCATCCTCCTTGAATATCTCACCCCGCTGTGGAAGCGGATGAGCTTCTCCCAGAAAACCACCGCCCGCAACCTGTTCCGCTATAAAAAGCGCTTCTTTATGACAGTTCTGGGCGTGGCGGGCTGCACAGCTCTGCTCCTCATCGGCTTCGGCATTCAGGATTCCCTGCTGCCCATGCTGACCAAGCAGACCACCGAGCTGACCCACGCCGACCTGACCATCTCCCTGAGCGACGAAAAGGCGCTGACCATGGAGAACGGTCTGGCCGACCTGCTGGATTCCAGCAGCGGGATCACCAGCTGGGGCCGCTATTACACCAAGAGCGTCACCCTTTACAACGCCGAGGGTGAAAAAGAGACCGTCAGCCTGGTTGCCGCTGCAGACGAAAGCCAGATGACCGAATACTTCACCTTCCGCACCCGGCAGGGCCATAAGGCCATTGCCTTTGACGATTCCAGCGTCATCCTGACCGAAAAGACCGCCGAAAAGCTGGGGCTTTCCGTGGGCGACAGCTTTGAGGTGGAGACTGCTGACGGCGGGCGCAGGTCCCTGACCCTGACCGGCATCACCGAAAACTATGTCTTTACCCGGTTGTACCTCTCGCAGGCGCAGCTCAAAACACTGAACGGTGGTGCTCTGCCCGCCTGGAACGCCGTTTACGGTCAGACCGACTGCCCCACCGATGCAGCCCGCGCCTCCCTCTCCTCCGCCATTCTGGCCTGCAACTATGTCAGCTCCGTCTCCTTCATCGAGGACACCACCCAGATGTTCGATGGCCTGATCGGCTGCCTGAACTATGTGGTCATGCTGGTCATCGTCTGCGCTGCCGCATTGGCCGCCGTGGTGCTCTACAAACCTCATCAGCGTCAACCTGGGCGAGCGCAAAAAAGGAGCTTGCCACCATCAAGGTGCTGGGCGTTCTATGACAAAGAAGGTCTACCGCTACATCTTCCGGGAGGATCGACCTGCTCTCTCTCATCGGCTCGCTGGTGGGTCTGGTGGTGGGCATTCCCCTGCACCAGTTCATCATCCGCACTGTGGAAATGGACCAGATGATGTTCATCCGTTCCATTGCCCCCCGCAGCTTTGTGTTCAGCGTGGCACTCACCATGCTCTTCAACTTTGCCGTCTGCCTGCTCATGCGCCGCCATGTCCGCCAGATCAGCATGGTGGAAAGCATGAAAGCGCCGGAATAATTCCCTTACAGACAGAACAACGCCCGCCGGGTGTGGTACTTCTCGTACCGCCCGGCGGGCGTATGTTTTTGCGTTCTACAGCCGCGGTCTCAGCCGCCCAGATAAGCGTTGCGGACGCGCTCATTGGTCAGCAGCTCTGCACCGGTGCCATCCATGACCACGTGGCCTGTCTCAAGAACATAGGCGCGGTCGGCCACGGAAAGGGCCATCTGTGCGTTCTGCTCCACCAGCAGGATGGTCATGCCCTCTTTGTGGATGTTCTGGATGATGTCGAAGATCTCCTGCACCAGCAGGGGCGACAGACCCATGGAGGGCTCGTCCAGCATCAGCATGGAGGCGTTGCTCATCAGGGCACGGCCCATGGCCAGCATCTGCTGCTCGCCGCCGGACATGGTGCCGGCCAGCTGCTTGCGGCGCTCCTTCAGGCGGGGGAAGAGCTCAAAGACCTTCTCCTTGTTGGGAGCGATGGTGGAAGCAGGCTGGGTATAAGCGCCCATGTCCAGATTTTCCTCCACGGTCATGTGCAGGAAGACATGGCGGCCTTCCGGCACCTGTGCCAGACCGGCCTCGACGATTTTATGAGCGCGGACGCCCTTGATGCTCTTGCCCTTGTAGAGGACGTCGCCGGTCTTCGGGTGGAGCAGGCCGGAGATGGTTTTCAGGGTGGTGGACTTACCGGCACCGTTGGCACCGATCAGGGTCACGATCTCGCCCTCATTCACCTCAAACGAAACATCCTTGACAGCGTGGATGTTGCCGTAATAGACGTTGATGTTATCAACTTTCAGCATCGTTTCTGCCATCGGTTCAGCCCTCCTTCTTGCCCAGGTAGGCCTCGATGACCTGGGGATTGTTGCGGATCTCATCCGGGGTGCCCTTGGCGATGATGCGGCCAAAGTTCAGCACCGCGATACCCTCGCAGATGCCCATGACCAGGCTCATGTCATGTTCGATCAGCAGCACAGCGATGTTGAACTCATCGCGGATGCGGCGGATGGTCTCGGTCAGCTCAGCGGTCTCCGAGGGGTTCATACCGGCGGCAGGCTCATCCAGCAGCAGCAGCTTCGGGCTTGTGGCCAGCGCACGCATGATCTCCAAACGGCGCTGTGCGCCATAGGGCAGGCTGCCGGCCTGCGTATAGGCCATATCTGCCATGTGGAAGATGTCCAGCAGCTCAAAAGCACGCTCGGTGCAGTGCTTTTCCTCTTTCCAGTAGTTGGGCAGGCGGATCAGCGAAGAAGCAAGATCGTACTTCATGGACTCATGCAGGCCGACCTTGATGTTGTCGATGACGCTCATCTCCTTGAACAGACGAATGTTCTGGAAGGTACGGGCCACGCCCATCCGGTTGACCTGGTAGGTCTTTTTGCCTGCCGTGGGCATTCCATCGATCAGGATGGAGCCGCGGGTAGGCTGGTAAACATTGGTCAGCAGATTGAACACCGTGGTCTTACCGGCACCGTTGGGGCCGATCAGGCCGGTGATCTCGTTGCGGCCGATCATCAGGTTGAAGCCGTCCACGGCGGTCAGGCCGCCGAAGTCGATGCCCAGTTCACGGACGTCGAGGATAGGCTTTTTATCCTTGTCGCGGTCGGTCAGGAAGCCGCCGGAAGGGACGCTGTGTAACTTCGTCTGGAACTCACTCATGGTCTGCGCCCTCCTTGTCAGCATTTTTCTTGTGGAACAGCTCGCCGTTCATGACCTTTTCCACGATGCGGCTCATGGAGAAATCGTAGCTGCCCAGCAGTCCGCCCGGACGGAAGATCATCATCAGGACGAGCACCAGCGAGTAGATGACCATGCGGTAGCTGTCGAAGCTGCGGGTAGCCTCGGGCAGGATGGTCAGGACGGTAGCGGAGAGGATGGAGCCCAGCATGGAGCCCATGCCGCCCAGAACCACCATGACCAGGATCTCGATGGACTTCATGAAGCCGAAGGTGGAGGGGTTCAGAACGCCGATGTAGCAGGCGTACAGACCACCGGCCAGACCGGCAAAGGCAGCAGAGAAAGCGAAGGCCATGACCTTATAATAAGTAGTCTGGATGCCGCAGCTCTCGGCAGCGATCTCGTTGTCACGGATGGCGAGGACGGCACGGCCATGGCGGCTCTTCATCATGGCATGGATGAGGAAGCAGGTGATGACCACACAGAGGAAGACATTGGCGAAGTTGGAGTACTTGGGGATGTTCTTGAGGCCCTTGGAGCCGTAGAACAGGCTGTAGCCCAGCACATCGTCGATGTTGTTCAGGGTGATGCGGATGATCTCGCCGAAGCCCAGGGTCAGGATGGCCAGATAGTCACCGGTCAGACGGAGGGCCGGGACGCCGATGAGGACGCCGAACAGGCCGGCCATCACAGCGCCCAGTGCAAGGCCGATGGCAAAGGAAACACCATCGGGCAGAGGGCTGTACTTGGTGAAAAGGGCGCAGGTGTAAGCACCCACGGCCATGAAACCGGCATGGCCCAGCGGCAGCTGGCCCAGATAGCCGGTGGCCACGTTCAGGGACACGGCGAGGATGATGTTGATGCCCACGGTCATAAGCACCTTGTTCTGGTAAGTGGAGAGCATGTTGCCGGTCATGTAGGAAAGGGCCAGGAACAGCAGCACCACCAGCACGGCGTTCATGAGGTAGCGCACGGGCATTTTGAGCGTTTTGCGATTCTTGTTCATCTTCATGCCCTCCTTACACCTTTTCCTGCACCTTGCGGCCGAGGAAGCCGGTGGGCTTGAACAGCAGCACGATGATCAGGATGGCAAACGTGACGGCATCCTTCCAGGCGGAAAGGCCGATGGCGGAGACAAAGCACTCGCACAGGCCGATGGCAATGCCGCCGATCATTGCGCCCGGGATGGAGCCGATGCCGCCCAGAACGGCGGCAACAAAGGCTTTCAGGCCCAGCATGGAACCCATGGTGGGGGTAGCCTGCGGGTAGGAGCAGCAGTACAGCACCGAGCCGATACCGGCCAGAGCGGAGCCGACTGCAAAGGTAAAGGAGATGGTACTGTTGACATTGATGCCCATCAGGCGGGCAGCATCCATATCCTCAGAGACAGCGCGCATGGCCTTGCCCAGCTTGGTCTTCTGCACCAGAAAGGTCAGCACCAGCATGGACAGCACGGTGACCACCAGTGTGATCACGGAGGTCAGGCCCAGGGGCACACTGCCGATCATAAAGGTCTTGTTGCCGTAGTAGGAAGGGATGACCTTTGCGCCGGAACCCATCACCAGCTCAGCGGTGTACTCCAGGAAGAAGGAGACACCAATGGCTGTGATCAGCAGGGAGATGCGGGGCGCGTTGCGCAGCGGGGTGTAGGCGACTTTTTCGATCACCACACCCAGCAGGGTGCAGGTAATAATGGTGGCGCACACGGCCGTCACCGGGCCAAGGCCCAGCTGGTTCATAACGAACCAGGACATGTATGCACCCACCATGATGACATCGCCGTGGGCAAAGTTCAGCAGCAGGATGATGCCGTACACCATGCTGTAACCCAGTGCGATCAGTGCATAGATGCTGCCAAGGGACAGGCCATTGATCAGCTGGCTGAAAAACACTGTCATGGATGGATACTTCCTTTCTTTCCGGCGCTGTTGCACGCCTTATGTGGGGATACACTTTTTTACCAAAAAGGCGGAGAGCACCGGGGCAATACTGTTCCGGCGTTCTCCGCAGTGGGTCAATTTACGATCATTCGGATCTCAGCGGTGCTTCCATCACCGGTCGATGGAAGAAAGCTGGGATCAGAACATTTCCTTCAGCACCGGCTTGCCGTCCACATAGGTCAGGATAGCAGTCTGCTTGACGGGGTCGTGATGCTCGTCGAAGGTGAAGGTGCCGGTGATGCCGTCGATGGTGCCGGAGGCAATGGCATCGATGACAGCCTGCTTGTAATCGTCGGTGCCAGCCTCGAGACCGGCATCCTCAGCAGCCTGCAGGCCGTAGACGACGGTCTTTGCTGCATCGTAGCCCAGAGGAGAGAAGCCGTTGGGGTACTCCTGACCGTACTCTGCCTTGTAGGCATCCTCAAACTCGGGGTTGGAGCCCTTTGCGTAGTTCGCGCAGAAGTAAGTGTCCTTCAGCTGATCGTTGGTGGCGTAGCCTTCCAGACCATCCCAGCCGTCGCCGCCCAGGAACGGAACGGTCAGGCCGACGCTCTCAGCCTGAGACAGGATCTGGCCCACTTCCTCGTAGTAGTTGGGGCAGAACACGGTCTCGGGGCCCTTGCCCATGATGCTGGTCAGCTGGGTCTTGAAGTCCACGTCGCCATCGGAGTAGCTCTCCTGATCGACAATGGTGCCGCCCAGGCTCTCGAACTCGTTGACGAAGTTCTCGGCCAGACCCTCGTTGTAGTCAGCGCCCTTCTTGAAGATGACAGCTGCCTTGGTGTAGCCCAGCTTCTGGTAAGCGTAATCAGCCATCTTGATGCCCTGGAACGGGTCGGTGAAGGTGGCACGGAAAACATTCTCGTTCACGGTGTCGGTCTCGGCATCGTAGGTAACGGCCTCAGCGGTAGCGGAAGCAGTGACCATGGGCATGTTGTAATCTGCGCTCTCGGCAGCAACTGCCAGAGTGGGGGTGGTGGTAACATCGCCCACCAGAGCGGTGATGCCCTCGTCCACCATCTTGGTGAAGCAGTTGACAGCCTGCGTAGCATCGCCCTGCTCATCCTCGGTCAGGATCTCGATCTGCTTGCCATTGATGCCGCCGTTGGCGTTGACCTGCTTCAGGTACAGGGCAGCGCCGTTGACAACGGCCTGGCCGTAAACGGAAACGTTGCCGGTCAGGGGGCCCATCACACCGATCTTGATGGTGTCACCGGAAGCAGCGGCAGTGGAAGAAGCGGCAGTGCTGGAGGAGGAGCCGCCGCAGGCGGTCAGGACACCGGCAGCAGCCACGACACCGGCAGCGGTCAGAAAGTTGCGGCGAGAGATCATCTTTTTCATAATACAATATCCTCCTGTTGGAAGTTTTTCGTGTGATAGATGCACAAAGCAGGGCGCTTCCTTCAAAGCCGCCCTGCTTTGTGCGTGTATTCATTATAGTCTCGCCGGGCGGGTTGTGCAATTCACAAACCGTCCATACTTTTCCGGGCATTTTCCGGCATTTTATGTGAAAGCAACCAAAAAAACCGTGTTGTTTTTGGTTTATTTTTTCTATTTTGTTTCACTTTGTTTCATCGTGACATGAAGAGCTTTCACGCATATCAAAAAGGTTACAGCGTCGTTTTTTCTTCTGCCTGCCGGTAAATAGAGGTACGATAAAACACCATGGAGAGCACGGTGCCCACAAACCAGCCCACAGGCCAGGACAGCCAGATGCCGTTCACGCCCAGCCAGCTGGAAAACAGGATGGCCAGCACCACGCGCAGGAACAGGTCGGAAAGGGTGGTTGCCATAAAGCGGCCCATCATGCCGCAGCCGCGCATCAGGCCGTCCGAAGTCAGCTTGAAGGCCAGCAGCAGGTAGAAGGGTGCGATCGTCTGCAGGAAGGTCAGGCCGGTGTTGATGGCCTCGCCCGTGGGGCTGTTCGATAAAGAGCATGAGCAGCTGGCGGCCTGCCAGCAGGTACAGGGCCGTGAAGCAGAGACAGATGCTGCCCAGCAGCTTGACACCGGCCCCGAAGCCCGCCCTGACGCGCTCGTTCTTCCCTGCGCCCAGATTCTGGGAGGCGTAGTTGGAAATGCCGCTGCCCAGCGTGGTCAGGGAGGAGATGAGCACATTGTTCAGCTTGGTGGCCGCGGCAAAGCCCGCGATCACGCTGGCACCGAAGGAGTTGACCACGCTCTGGATGATGATATTGCCCACTGAGACAAAGCTCTGCTGCAAAATGCTGGGGATGGCCACCACTGCGATCTGGCCCAGCATCTTCCAGGAGAACCAGACCCGCTCCCCCTCACTCGGGACAGCACGCACCCGCCGGGCCACCACCCACAGGGAGAGCACGCAGCTCACGCCCTGGCACAGAAAGGTCGCCCAGGCCACACCGGCAACCCCCATATCAAAGGCAGCCACAAACAACACGTCCACCGCGATGTTTGCCGTGGAGGAAACCGCCAGAAACAGGAACGGGGTGCGGCTGTCGCCCAGCGCCGTAAAAATGCCCGTTGCCACATTGTAAAGGAACAGGAAGGGCAGGCCCAGGGTGTAGATGTCCAGATACTCTGCCGAGTCGGCCATCAGCTCCGCCGGGGTGCGGATGAGCACCAGCAGGCTCTGGCAGCCCAGCAGGCCCACCGCCATCAGGGCACCGCAGAGCACCACCGTACCAATGAGCGCCGTGGTGACAGCAGTTTTCATGGTGTTGTAGTCCTTTGCGCCAAAGTACCGGGAAACAATGACAGAGCCGCCGATGTTGCAGCCGAATGAGAACGCCAGAAAGATCAAGGTGATCTCGTAGCTGTTGCCCACAGCGGCCAGGGCGTTTTCACCGATCAGCTTGCCCGCCACAAGGCTGTCGGCAATGTTGTAGAGCTGCTGGAACAGGATGCTGCCGAACATGGGCAGGCAGAACTGCCACAGCACCTTGGACGGGGAGCCAACGGTCAGGTCTTTGTTCATGTAAAAAAATCCTCCTCAATCTTCGGTTCTCTCTTGTCCATCTATCATTTTACCGTCCCCTCTTCGGAATGTAAACCCACAAATCCACACACTCCCCCATCCTTTTCCCGCGTTCTGCCGGATACGCACCCGCCCCGGCGGGCATCCTATCAATGTTTACAGCAGCAAACATCCGCAGACCCTCTTGCGCAAGGGTGCGGGACGTGGTAGGATAAAGGCAGTTAGTTAGTTTTGACTATCTATATAATATCTCATCGAAGATCGGGAGGTTACTGTGATGAACTATCTGGAAATTGAATCTGTGATCGGCCGCGAGATCCTGGACTCCCGCGGAAATCCCACCGTTGAGGCCGAGATCACTCTGGCCGACGGCACGGTTGCCCGCGGCTGTGCCCCCTCCGGCGCTTCCACCGGCGAGTTCGAGGCTCTGGAGCTGCGCGACGGCGACAAGGGCCGCTATCTGGGCAAAGGCGTGACCAAGGCTGTGGAGAACATCAACACCGTCATCGCTGACGCGGTGGTGGGCATGGATGCCTCCGACATCTACGCCATAGATGCCGCCATGCTCCGGGCCGACGGCACCAAGGACAAATCTAATCTGGGCGCAAACGCCATTCTGGCGGTCTCCATTGCCGCCTGCCGCGCTGCCGCCGCTTCTCTGGAGATGCCCCTGTACCGCTTTCTGGGCGGCGTGAACGGCAACCGCCTGCCCGTGCCCATGATGAACATCCTGAACGGCGGCGCACACGCTACCAACACCGTGGACACGCAGGAGTTTATGATCATGCCTGTGGGCGCGCCCAGCTTCAAAGAGGCCCTGCGCTGGTGCGCCGAGGTGTTCCACGCTCTGGCTTCCATCCTGAAGTCCAGGGGCCTGGCCACCTCCGTGGGCGACGAGGGCGGCTTTGCCCCCAACCTGTCCAGCGACGAGGAGACCATCGAGACCATTCTGGCCGCCATCGAGAAGGCCGGGTATCAGCCCGGCAAGGACTTCATGCTGGCCATGGATGCCGCTTCCTCCGAGTGGAAGAGCCCCAAGGGTAAGGGCTTCTACAAGCTGCCCAAGGCCGGCACAGAGTACACTTCCAGTGAGTTGATCGCACACTGGAAGAGCCTGGTGGAAAAGTATCCCATCATCTCCATTGAAGATGGCTTGGATGAAGAGGACTGGGAAGGCTGGCAGGAGATGACCCGGGAACTGGGCGGCAAGGTCCAGCTGGTGGGCGACGACCTGTTCGTTACCAATACCGAGCGTCTGGCCAAGGGCATCCAGCTGGGTGCAGGCAACGCCATCCTGATCAAGCTGAACCAGATCGGTTCTGTTTCCGAGACGCTGGAGGCCATCAAGATGGCCCACAAGGCCGGCTACACCGCCATCAGCTCTCACCGCTCCGGCGAGACCGAGGACACCACCATTGCTGATCTGGCCGTTGCCCTGAACACCTGCCAGATCAAGACCGGTGCCCCCAGCCGCACCGAGCGCGTTGCCAAGTACAACCAGCTGCTCCGCATTGAGGAGAATCTGGGTGCAAGCGCCGTTTATCCCGGCATGGCCGCCTTCAACGTTAAGCGCTGATCTCCGCAGCTGCAACCTGCTTTCTTTCCTGTTTCCGCAAAAGAGGGTCGCTGCACATTGCTCCGTGCAGCGGCCCTCTTTCTGTTTTGATGGCTCACCCTCTCAGTCTCGCTGACGCTCGCCAGCTCCCCCAAAGGGGGAGCCAAGGGCAATCCC
>ENA-OQKB01000250-OQKB01000250.1-human-gut-metagenome-genome-assembly--contig:-NODE-250-length-12631-cov-4.921945_pt1 | contig 12631 bp, 16 predicted proteins | sample MGYA00242646_ERZ504793 | MGnify/ENA primary metagenome ERZ504793 (study PRJEB26092, sample SAMD00036409) | human gut metagenome | host: Homo sapiens | study: EMG produced TPA metagenomics assembly of...
GTATTTATTTTCATTACTTATGTCTTTACTAATTTAGTAAACTTTTTTGTTAGGTTTTTTAAAACGGGTGACAAAAGTAGAATAATTGTCTTTAATATGCAAATAATATACATATTAAATCTTATTGAAGCGAAATATGATATAAAACAAACAATATTTGTGATATTTCGTTGTAAAACGAATGTTTTAAATTGTTACATTTATAGTTTGGCCGAATAATATTGCATGTGCATGGGTGGGCGAAAACAATGAAAAAGGGGCTGTTTGGGGTGTGTTAGAGAATATGAAGCGATAAAAGGTTTCAATTTGTTATGCTGGATAATGTGATACTCTTCTGTTTTTTCAGGCAGTGATTACATTGGTGGAAAAGTGTTTCTTGCATAACCTTTCTTGGCGGATAAAAATAAATCAGGGTTTGTATAAACAAGCCCTGATTTGTTTTTATCGGATCAAGATGGATAGCCGGATTTAGAATTCAAATTTTTCTAATTTCATCTTGCCCAATTCTTGCAATTTAGGAACCAAGGTTATAAAATGTGCAGCCTTTTCGTGTGCATCCAGTGACTCAGCATCTTTCCATGTTTCGCAAATCATAAGGACATCTTTCCGTGTCGCGCTCTCAAAGATATCATAAGCGATGCAACCCTTGTCGTTTAAAGATTGCGCTACCAATTCCTTTGCTGTTTCTAAGACAGCATTGCGGTTACTCTCGTTTACTTGGATAAAAACATTTAATCTGATCATAATTCGTATTATTTAATAAAGAAATGTATATTCGGTCTCATTCTCTTTTTATTTTCTCATAAACTCATTTTTCCGTCTGAATTTACGTTGTAATTTGAATACCCCATTCCATGCAGGTTGCAGAAAATCGAATAAGGGGAGTAGTGCACAGAACTTCCGTTCGCCAAAAACTTTGGCGGTTTTTCTGAAAACAATCAGTTGCATCGTGAAGCGTGCTGACCATAGCAAAACGGCAATGCCTGCAATAGTCCATTGGTGGAGAAGAATACTGGTGGTTATAGTGGCGATGATGGCTGTATAGAACAAGAATCTGCTGCAAGTCTCAAATCCCATGAGATAACGGGCGGTTCCATAAAATAACCGGCTGGTAGCCGCATAGCTTATTTTCTCTTCACACCATATTCTTTTATATTTAGGCATGGCGATTCGCATCAGACTTTCAGGGCTGGCTTCAACTCGTGTATTGTGTGCACGGGCTGTTTCATTGATGAACAAATCATCTTCTCCACGTTGCAGATTCAGGTGGGAGGCAAATCCCTTCTGCTTGTAGTACAGCGTTTTCCGATAAGCCATATTCCGTCCTGTGCCCATGTAGGGATGTCCGGACACAGCCATACCCAGATAACGCATAGAATTCAGCAACGTGTCGAAAGTGATTTTCTTATTAAACCATCCCGGTACTTTTTCGTAGTTGCTGTAGCCTAAAACGATTTCGGTGGCAGGTGTGAAATTACGTGCCATCTGTTTCAGCCATTGATTGCTTTGCGGACGGCAATCGGGTTCGGTAAATACCAGCCATTCATGGCGGCTGGCTTTAATTCCCATTGTTATTCCCAGTTTCTTGTGGCTGATGTAGCGTGCACTGTCGGGGATAAAGGTATGATAGAGATTGGGATATTTGTCTTCCAGTAATTTCAACGTATTGTCACAATCATCCGCCGGGCGGTCGTAAATCACAATCACTTCGAATTCCGGATAGTCCTGCTCTAAAATAAATGGGAGGTTTTCTTGTAATTCGTGGGCTGCGTCTTTTGCCACAATGATGACAGACAGTGGAGGATTTTGGGTATTTATATCAGTGGCATATGCTGTTTCTCTGCTGTGAGTGTATAGTTTGTTATATAGCCCCAGATAGTAAACGGCCTGCGTGGTGAATAAGGCTCCCGAAGCTATTGGTAAGATTGTATCTATGGTGAATGGTTCCATGTGTGATCTGTTTTAAAAACGTGCAAAAATACAGCAAATAATTGAATTGTAGCAGGATGAATATTTCTTTATTTATTACAAAAGTTCAGATTTAATTATAATTTAATGTTAAAAGTGTGTTTCCGTGAATATTTTTCAAGTATAATTGCTATATTTAAGGAAGTTAGCTGAAACCTGTAACAAGTCCTGACCAACGGGCAATTATTATGAGAATACAATTTGAGATTAAAGAAAGTTTGATCAATATACTTGATCAGCTTATGCATTCCGACTTTTGGGCTACGGAAATCAAGGAAGATGAGTCAGGAAAGAAGATTATCAAGATTAAAGACTTGGCTTATAACTTAGAAGCCGTGGCCGAGGTGATGGGGAATGAAATTTTTATTAGAACTGCTTTGTCTAAGTACACGTATCGTATTTATGAGGTGAAGGGGGAGTGCTGGTGCGAGTATGTGGGGGCCTATCGCGGTTTTTTGGAACAGAAGCTCCTTCCAATAATTACTCCGAAGGAAAATCTGTTGGAATGTGAGGTGCTGGATAGTTCCATATTAGGAGGCAAACAGAAAACTTTGCGTGAGTATGCGGAAGATAATTTAAAGCTAAAGAAGTTCCGTGAACAGAATTTTGGTAATAATGGATTTTCAAAAGCGGATCATCCACGGCGTGTGTATGATGAATTTATAAAAGAAGATTTCATTCCGGAAGATAAATAAGAAACAGCGCCGCTTTGCATCAAAGCGGCGCTGTTTCTTATTTATTCAGGCAGTTGGAGTTGGTTTATACTAACTCTTCTGAGGTATATCCTTTGGGCAATGCACGACAATTGTAAGCCGATGCCATAATTTCACCATATGCTCCTGCTGAACGGAGAGCGAAAAGGTCGCCACGGTGTGCTTTGTTCAAATCAATAGCCTTGCCGAATACATCGGATGATTCGCAGATGGGGCCTACCACATCGTAAGTTTCCATAGGTTCTTCCGAAGTGATATTTTCTATTTTGTGGTATGCCTGATAAAGGGCAGGACGAATCAAGTCGGTCATGCCGGCATCTAATATGGCGAACTGTTTGTTGGTTCCTTGCTTTACATAAATCACTTTGCTGATAAGGCTGCCGCACTGTCCTACTACGGCGCGTCCCAGTTCGAAATGTAAAGTCTGCTGGGGGCGCAGTTTCAGATGCTTGTGATAAGTGGCAAAGTATTCCGTGAAGTTGGGGATGGCTTGACGGTTGGGGTGTGCATAATCAATTCCTAAGCCGCCGCCTACATTGATATGTTCTACTATGATTTGGCGGGCATAGAGTTTTTCCTGTAGTTCGTTTACACGGTTGCACAAGGCTACAAAATCACCCATATCCAGAATCTGAGAACCGATGTGGAAATGTAAGCCTACAAATTTTACATGAGGCAATGTTCCGGCCATATCAATCACTTTGTCCATATCTTCCATGCTGATCCCGAATTTGTTTTCTGCTAGTCCGGTGGTGATATTTGCATGGGTATGCGCACCTACATTCGGATTGATACGGAAAGCTACACGGGCTGTTTTGCCTTTGGCGGCAGCCAGTTCGTTAATGATTTCCAGTTCGGGTACGGACTCTACGTTGAAGCAGAAAATATCATAATCCAGACCCAGATTAATTTCCCAGTCTGTCTTGCCTACACCAGCATAGACTATTTTGTTTGTCGGGAATCCGGCCTTAATGGCTGCGCGGATTTCTCCGCCACTTACACAGTCGGCTCCCAGACCGCTTTCGCGGATAATTGTCAGGACTTTGTGGTTAGCATTGGCCTTCACGGCGTAATGCACGCAGAAATTATTGTATTTGCCTGCTTCTTTGTTGATGCATGACAAGGTTTCTCGCAGCACATTGACATCGTAATAGTAGAAGGGAGTTTCCAACTCTCTGAACTTGTTTACGGGGAATGTTCCTTTCATATTGTATTTTGTTTTTATGAGCAAGGGCGAATTAAATTCGCCCGAAAACACCAACTTTGTAGAGTGGGATGTATTCGGGCGGATTCAATCCGCCCCTACAGTAGAAATTATTTATTGTTGAATAAATGATCGCTTAATGACTGCAATGCTTTCTTCTTGTCTTCTTCACGAATCAGGAAAGAAATATTGTAGTTGCTACCGCCGAATGAAATCATACGTACCGGTATGTCGCGCATGGCGTCCAACGCTTTGGCTTCAAAGCCTACGTTTTCCCATTCCAGGTCACCGACTACACAGATGATACACATATCCTGATCTACGGTTACTGTACCATATTTCTTCAAGTCGTCCAGAATTTCATTCAGATGTTTGGTGTTATCAATGGATACGGAAACACCGACCTCTGAAGTACAGATCATGTCGATAGAGGTCTGATAGCTTTCGAAGATTTCGAATACTTTGCGCAAGAAGCCGTGGGCCAGTAACATACGGCTTGATTTGATCTTGATGGCAGTGATGTTGTCTTTGGCTGCAACTGCCTTGATTTTGCCTTTTTCCGTATCATTGGAAATCAAAGTCCCCGGGGCTGTAGGTTCCATTGTATTAAGCAGACGGACGGGAATATTGGCATATTTGGCAGGCTGTACGCAAGTAGGATGCAGAATCTTCGCACCAAAGTAGGCCAATTCGGCAGCTTCTTCGAAGTGCAGGTGACGTACAGGAGAAGTCTTGTCTACGATGCGTGGATCATTATCGTGCATACCGTCAATATCTGTCCATATCTGGATTTCGGAGGCGTTTACAGCGGCACCGATCAGTGATGCGGTATAGTCGCTTCCGCCACGTTGCAGATTATCTATCTCGCCATAGGCGTTACGGCAGATAAAACCTTGTGTGATATAAATTTCAGCGTCCGGATGTATTTCCAGCTGTGCGGCCAGTTTTTCTTTGATATATACAGGGTCGGGCTCCGAGTTCTTGTCCGTGCGCATGAATTCCAATGCCGGAAGTAAGATGGCGTTGACCCCTTGTTCCTGCAAATAGTTGGTAACCATGTTGGTGGAGATCAATTCGCCTTGTGCCAGGATTACTTTTTCTTCGAACAGTGTGAAAATATCTTTTGTATACGAACGAATATAATCGAACTGTGCTTTTATAAATTCCTGTGTTTTCTGCTTATACTCGTCAGTAGAATAAAGTTCATTAACATGCTGTTTATATTTAGCCTCCAGTCTGTTAATGATTTCATTCGCACCTTCGGGATTTTTCTTATACAGATAATCCGAAATTTCAACCAACGTGTTTGTTGTTCCAGACATGGCTGAAAGTACAACAATCTTCTGTTCACCGTCGGTAATTAATTTGGCTACTTCTTTCATTCTTTGTGCAGAACCTACCGAAGTACCTCCAAACTTTAAAACTTTCATTTTTCGTTTCGTATTTTAATTGTTCCTATATTGATAATTAGCGTGCAAATATACAAATAAGACTGCAAAAATCAGCATTTTAGCGATGATATTTATCATTCATCTACTTATTCTGCCGTTTCTTGGGGTGTAACTGTCGTTTTTCTCCTTTTTCGGTCTCATTTTGACTTCTTTCCATCCGGCTGTATTCGTGAGTCACTTCTTTGATATGATGATTCTCAAAGCGGTAAACAACTCCCGGATATTCCGACAGGAGATGCAGATTATGGGTGGTCATCATGATGGCGGAGCCTGTAGCACAAATGGATTTCAGAAGTTCTACAATTTTGCGCCCTGTTTCGGTGTCCAGGTTACCCGTCGGCTCGTCGGCCAGAATAATGTCCGGCCGGTTCAGGATGGCACGGGCGATAACAATGCGTTGTTGCTCGCCACCCGATAGCTCGTTGGGCATTTTGTATCCTTTGCCGGTCATTCCCACTTGGTCCAGTACTTCTTCAATGCGTGCTTTGATGGTTGCTTTGTTTGTCCATCCGGTGGCGCGCAATACAAAACTGAGGTTTGCGTGTACGGTGCGGTCTGTCAGTAACTGAAAATCTTGAAAGACAATGCCTAAACGGCGACGCAGTTCGGGAATATGCTTCCGCTTGATGTTAGTCATGTTGTAGCCTAACACCTCAGCTTCTCCTGACTGTATATCCAGCTCACCGTAAATTGTTTTCAGTAATGAGGTTTTTCCGGAACCGACTTTTCCAATGAGGTAAACAAATTCACCCTTGTTCAGTTCCAGGTTTACATCTTCCAATACGCCTAACTCTTGTTGGTTGATATATACGTTTTTATATCGAATGAGAGCTTCGTCCATCATTTTAATGTTTTTTCCACGTAGCGCTATGACGTTCTTTCAATTCACGGGCAAGGTCTTCGATGCGATAGCCTTTTGAGGTGAGCAGTACAATCATGTGGTATATCAGATCGGCTCCTTCGTAGATGAGGCGTTCGTCGGTTCCGTTACAAGCTTCGATAACCGTTTCCACGGCTTCCTCGCCTACTTTCTGTGCCATTTTGTTGATACCGGATTCGAACAGGCTGGTGGTGTAAGAGCCTGCGGGCATTTCCTCGTGACGTTTGTCAATGAAATCTTGTAATTCCTTCAGGAACATGATGTCTTCTTTGTTTTCTTCTCCCCAGCAAGTATCTGTTCCGGTGTGACATACAGGACCTGCCGGATTTACTTTGATCAGCAGGGTATCCTTGTCACAGTCTTCTTTTATAGAAACAACATTCAGGAAATTCCCGCTTTCTTCACCTTTTGTCCACAGACGGTTCTTGGTACGGCTGAAGAAGGTTACTTTACCGGTTTCCACTGTCTTTCGGTATGCTTCTTCATTCATAAACCCTAACATCAGTACTTTGCTGGTGCTGTTGTCTTGTATGATGGCGGGGATCAACCCGTTCATTTTTTCGAAATTCAAATCCATTTTTCTATATTTTATTGTTATATTATCGGTGTTGTATAGAACTTGTTTAAAATTTCATCAGCATCGTCATTCAGAGTGGAATGAGGATCTGAAGGTCGTTTGCCAGTTTTTCATCCTGTTTGGGATGGTAGTGGAAACAGATTTAGATGCAATTAAAAACAGAGTTATAACCTCACATTAATTCCTTGCTCGCAAAGATACTGTTTTAATTCGGGAATTTTAATTTCTTCGAAATGAAAAACGCTGGCTGCTAATGCAGCATCTGCTTTCCCTTTTGCAAATGTATCGCGGAAATGTTCCATGCATCCGGCGCCTCCAGATGCGATGACGGGAATTGTCAGTAAATCGGCCAGGGTGGAGAGGGCTTCGTTGGCATATCCGTTTTTCACTCCGTCATGGTTCATGCTCGTGAAAAGAATTTCTCCTGCCCCGCGGTTGTTCACCTCTTTAGCCCAGTCAAACAGGTATTTGTCGGTTTCAATCCGGCCGCCGTTCAGATAGCATTTCCACCCGGTTTCAGTCTGCTTGGTGTCAATGGCTACTACACAGACCTGTGAACCGAAATGTTTGGCAATCTTGTCTACCAAATCCGGATTGCGGATGGCTGATGAATTGATAGAAACTTTGTCAGCTCCTGCATTCAATAGCCGGTCTACGTCGCTCAGTTCGTTTATACCTCCTCCTACAGTAAAGGGGATATTGATATTGGCCGCTACCCGTTTTACCAACTCGGTAAAGGTTTTGCGCCCTTCATGGCTGGCAGTGATATCGAGAAAGACCAGCTCGTCAGCTCCCTGTTCACTGTAGGTACGCCCCAGTTCTACCGGATCACCTGCTTGACGTAAGTTTACGAAATTGGTTCCTTTTACGGTCTGCCCGTCTTTGATGTCCAGGCAAGGTATGATTCTTTTTGCTAACATGATTTGCTCTTACATGAAACGGTTTAAGTCTTGCAATGTAATTTTTCCCTCGTATAATGCCTTGCCGAAAACAACAGCCGGAACTTTGGCTATTTCCAGGTCGATAATGTCCTGTATACAGCTTACTCCTCCGCTGGCTATCAGATGCATATTCGGGAACTCCTTCAGGATTTGCTGGTATAGTTCCACGGAAGGCCCTTGCAACATTCCGTCACGGCTGATGTCGGTACATAACACCTTGAAAACCCCTTCTTTAGTATAATCTTTCAAAAAAGGGATCAACTGCTGCTGACTTTCCTCTTTCCAGCCATTGACAGAAATTTTATTCTCCTTTACATCAGCTCCCAGAATGATTTTCTCGTTTCCGTATTGTTCCAGCCATTTTTTGAAAAGCCCGGGTATTTTTCACGGCTACGCTGCCCAGGGTTACCATTTGTGCACCGTTGTCGAAAGCGATGACTAGGTCCTCGTCTGTTTTTATCCCTCCTCCAAAATCAATGACCAGAGAAGTGCGGCTGGCGATTTGGTCCAGTACACGGTAATTCACAACATGGCGTGAAACTGCTCCATCCAGATCGACAATGTGCAGACGATGAATCCCATGGGCTTCAAATTCTTTGGCAACCTCAACCGGGTTTTCGTTATATACTTTCTGTGTGTTATAATCTCCTTGAGAAAGACGGACGCATTTGCCATCAATAATGTCGATGGCAGGAATTAACTCTATCATATCTATTTCTTCTTATACATTGTTATATATAATGTAATGGTTCACAATTCTAAAAAGTTCCTCAGGATTCGTTCGCCCACGGCTCCGCTCTTTTCGGGATGGAACTGTGTCGCATAGAAATTATCTTTGTGCAAGGCCGAACTGTAGGGGAGGATATAATCTGTTTGTGCTGCCGTAAACTCGTTCAGAGGCACATAGAAGCTATGTACGAAGTACACAAATTCTTCTTTGGTGAATCCTTTGAACAGGTCGCTGCGTACATGAGCCAGGGTGTTCCATCCCATATGGGGTACTTTGTCTTCATGCCGGGTGGGGCTGAATAACTTTACATCAGTATCAAAGATGCCCAAGCAGTCGGCATTTCCTTCTTCGGAGTGCCGGCACATCAGCTGCATTCCCAGGCAGATACCTAGTACAGGTTGTTTTAAGTTTTTAATAACTTCATCCAACCGGTTTTTCCGGAGATGGCTCATGGTTGTTTCGGCTTCGCCCACACCGGGGAAGATAACTTTGTCGGCACTCATCAATACTTCCTTATCGGAAGTGATGGTTGCTTCTACTCCAAGGCGCTTCAGTGCATAGTCTACGGAGTAGATGTTTCCTGCATTATATTTTACGACAGCAATTTTCATCAGCTAAAGATAACTGTTTTATTTTATAAGCCAATACTTTTCGTTCAATATGTTTCTGAACAGCACGAGAAAGGACTATTTTTTCCAAATCTTTACCTTTACTTACTAAATCCTGCACAGTGTCCTTGTGTGTGATGCGTACTACATCTTGCTCAATGATAGGACCGGCATCCAGTTCGGAGGTAACATAATGGCTGGTCGCACCAATGATTTTTACTCCTCGTTCAAACGCTGCATGATAAGGTTTTGCACCAACGAACGCAGGGAGGAAAGAGTGGTGTATGTTGATGATGCGGTTGGGATATGCTTCAATCATTTGTTCGGAAATCACTTGCATATAGCGTGCCAGTACAATGAAATTGATGTTATGTTTTTCCAACAGCTCCATTTCTGCTTTTTCCTGTTCCATTTTGTTCTCTTTAGTAATAGGGAAGAGATAGAACGGTATACCGAAACGTTCTGCCACATGCTGAAGGTCGGGATGGTTACTTATAATCAGCGGAATTTCCACATTCCATTCTCCGGCCGTGTAGCGTGCCAGCATATCGAACAGGCAATGGGACAGTTTGGAAACAAATATGGCCATTTTGGGTTTTACATCCGAGAAATAAAGACGGAATTTCATTTCATATTTTTGGGCATACAAGGTTTCAAAATAATCTTCTATTTTATTTTTAGGAATAAAGAAATCCTTTATTTCCCATTCTATACGCATGAAGAAGATGTTCTCCACATGGTCTACATACTGATCCAGATAGATAATATTTCCTTTGTTTACCGTAATAAAGTCTGTCACTTCCGCGAGGATTCCCGGTTTGTCGGGACAGTGCAATAACAGTTTGGCTGTAGTCATCATTCTTTTTACTAATTTACTATTCCGGGCGGAAATTCTTCCACCTATCTAATTTTAGTGCGCAAAAATAACGATTTATTGCAAAACAACGAACTTTTCGAGCAAGAAGTTTAAAACAAGCTCCGAAATGTTTCGTTTCTCCAGGAAAGGTTTTCATATCAAGAATAAAACAGTGCATAAACGTATTTCTAAACAGTTGTTAAATTTACTTTTCTCTTATTTTTCCAATCTTCTCAATATGAGGATATAAAGCAAATACAGCACAAAACGCTTGGAAAAAAGTTCGCCATAGCTATTGCAGATATCAAAGAAATGCCTACCTTTGCAACCGCAATCAAGAGAGATAGCAACGAAAGAATGAAATAATGGTGCGTTAGTTCAGTTGGTTAGAATACATGCCTGTCACGCATGGGGTCACGGGTTCGAGTCCCGTACGCACCGCGAAAGGGAGTAACATTAGTTACTCCCTTTTTTGTTGTGTATCAAGCAATTAAGGCGTTGGGAGTAGATGGAGAACATATAAAAATTGGGTGCATATTTACCGGAAACTTACCAGTATTTCCCGATTTTTACCGATATTTTCACCTATAATGATACCGCCTTTGATACCATTTTTTTATTGTAGCGATAATCAGTAGATACCAAAACTCAAAGAATATGAAATATCCGACAATGAGATTCGTCTTTGACCGTAAAAAGGTTGCGACAAAGACACACAAGGGACTCGTTCAAATTGAAGTTTTGAGCGAAGGTAAGAGAAAATGGATCGGAACCGGCGTTAAAGTCTATTCCGACCAATGGAATGATCGAAAGAAGATAATCAATTCAGTTGAAATGATTCAATTGAACCAGTGTCTTGATGAACAACTCCGGATTATCCAAAATTGGATTAATGAGCTTATCAGCAAAAAGAAGTTTTTGATTTGTATAAGCTGGATAGATTTTTGAGATATACCAATAAATCAGAAAGTTTTAGTTGACTTTGTAGAAAGAAGAATTGAAGAGCGTGGAGATATAACGGAAAGTACCAAAGCTTCCCATCGGACATTTGCGGCCTCATTACGTGAATTTGACAGAATAATATATTTTTCTGATCTGACAAAAGCCAATATCACATTGTATGATGATTGGTTACATGCTAAGGGCTATTCACAGCCGACAATATATAACTATCATAAACGTAACAAACGTTATATTCACGAGGCCATAAAGTTTGATTTGCTAAAAAATGATCCGTATAAGGGTGAGCGTTTTTCCCGTGGCAAACATGCCATCAGGAAATATTTGACTGCCGAAGAATTGAAGAAAGTGAAAGATGCTCAAATAGACTCGGAAACGATCTGTAGAGTCCGTGACCTTTTTATTTTTCAGGCATATACTGGAATATCCTATGCTGATCTTGCTAAATTCAATTTCAAACGTGACGTACAAAAACGCGGCAATAAGTATGTTATATTGGATATTCGTTTAAAGACAGAAGAAAACTATTTTATCGTATTACTGTCTCCTGCAATGGAAATATTGAAAAAATATGATTATGTGCTTCCGATTATCAGTAATCAACAATACAATTTGCGGCTTAAAATAGTTGCTGATTATGCAGGGCTTGATAGAAATTTGACCGTTCACATGAGCAGGCACACATTTGCGACAATGTGCCTGAACAATGGGGTTAAAATGGAAAATGTGAGTAAAATGCTCGGTCATACAAATGTACGCACCACACAACAATATGCTAAAGTTCTGAATGCCGAAGTGGAAAAAGACTTTGAGATGCTGGAACGGATTTTGTCATAGCATAAGAGAGCCACGCTAAAATAGTTCTACTGATATTTAGCGTGGCTTGTTTCATTTGAAATACTCCATAACTTGTGCCGATTGTTCACGGAGACCACAGCAAAGATAATTTTGAGTCATTTCCACACTTGCATGTCCCATCATTTGGCTTATAGAGTATAAATCGGCACCCCGTAAATACAAATTGGTTGCAAAACTCCGGCGTGCCGTATGGCTTGAAACAAATTCCCATTTTTCACCTTCCACTTCCTTTCCGGCCTTGAATATTTTAACCGCTTCTGTGATTCCGGTTTTCCGGCAAATATTACGGATATTATTGTTGAATGTCGGATCGCTAACTTCTTCTTTAGGCAAGTTTGTTAGTAGCTCTTTCACAATTGGCTTCAATGGCACTGTGGCATGAGTCTTAGTCTTTAAGCTGACATAAGAGATCATTCCACCCACTATATTACGGTTGTTCAACCGTGTATAGTCACTATGACGGCAACCAGTAAAGGCTCCTATTAAAAAATTGTGTGCGTACCAATTGTTCGTTGGCATTCTTGGGAACATAGGTGATAATTCGTTCAAGTTCTTCATCAGTAAGCCAAACATTAGTGCTTCTCACATTTTTTACTGAAAGGATTTTATTATAGTCTTTAGGTAGCTCAACCTCTTCATTATACAAGTTCAATACAGCTTTTAATTTGGCGGCATATTGGCGAACAGAGTTTGGTGCCAGCCGTTCTTCCATATAATCAACAAAAGCCTGCAATCGGACTTTTGAAAGATTCTCCCATGTTGCCGGGCAATCGTTCGCCTTACTATACATGTTGAGTATAATTTCATATTTGGGGTATTTTACCAAAAATGCTGTACGTAAATCTTTCATTTTTATTTCATTTCTTTATTCCAACTATCATAAAT
>ENA-OQKB01000251-OQKB01000251.1-human-gut-metagenome-genome-assembly--contig:-NODE-251-length-12624-cov-3.036249_pt1 | contig 12624 bp, 13 predicted proteins | sample MGYA00242646_ERZ504793 | MGnify/ENA primary metagenome ERZ504793 (study PRJEB26092, sample SAMD00036409) | human gut metagenome | host: Homo sapiens | study: EMG produced TPA metagenomics assembly of...
ATATAGTAGTAGTCGTTTTTACGTTTTCTACTCCCCTACTTCTCCCTCGCGGAAAGGAAAGCATCCATGAACCTAGACAAAGACAGTTCTTCAAGTATGTGTCGCAGAATATTTCGGTTCTGATCGGCACATCGTGCTATATTCTGGCCGACACCTATTTCATCGCCCAGGCGGCGGGCACCGACGGCGTGACCCTGCTGAACCTCTGTCTGCCCATGTACAACCTGATCTTTGCCTTCGGCTCGATGATCGGCCTGGGTGCGGCCACCCGGTACGCCATCCTGCAGGCGCAGGGCGAGGCGCGGGCGCAGCGGTATTTTTCCAACGCCATCCTCTGCGCCTGCCTGATCGCCATCCCGTTCATGCTGGCGGGCGCGTTCTGCCCGGGCACGCTTCTGCAGCTCATGGGCGGCGATGGGGACATCGTGGCGCTGGGCCTGAACTACACCCGCATCTTCCTGCTGTTCACACCCTTCTTCATGTGCAACTACATCCTCTCGGCCTTCGTCCGCAACGACGGCGACCCGTCCCTTGCCATGGTGGCCACCCTGAGCGGCAGCCTGTTCAATGTGGTGTTCGATTACATCTTCATCTTCCCCATGGGGCTGGGCCTGCCCGGCGCGGCGCTGGCAACGGCCATCTCGCCGGTGCTCAGCATCGCCATCTGCAGCCGCCACTTCTTTCAAAAGAGCTGCACGCTCACCTTTGTCCGGCAGGCTCCCTCGGCCCGGCTGCTGGTGCAGAGCTGCCAGCTGGGCATCTCCGGTTTTGTCGGGGAGCTCTCCTCTGCCGTGACCACCACCGTGTTCAACTTCCTGCTGCTCCGGCTGGCGGGCAACGTGGGCGTGGCCGCCTACGGCGTGGTGGCCAACTTTGCGCTGGTGGCAACAGCCATCTTCAACGGCGTGGCCCAGGGTGCCCAGCCGCTGGTCAGCCAGTGCTACGGCAAAAATGAGATGGCCGGGGCAAAAAAGCTGCTTCTGCTGGGCTGCGGTACCGCGCTGGCGCTGGCGGCGGTGTTGTACGGTGCCGTGTTTGGCTTTACCGATACCTTTGTTGCCCTCTTCAACAGCGAGAACTCTGCTCTGATGGCCGAATATGCCCACAGCGGTATGCGCATCTACTTCCTGGGCTACTTCTTTGCGGGCTGCAACATTGTTGCGGCAGGCTATCTGGGCGCGGTCAACCGCCCCACCGAGGCCACCATCACCTCGGTCAGCCGGGGCGTGGCCGCCATCGTCACCTGTTCGTTGATCCTGAGCGCCCTGTTCGGCATGAACGGCGTGTGGTCGGCCTTCCCCGCCGCCGAGGCCATTACGCTGGCCCTAACGGTGTTCCTGCTCAAACGCCCACAGTCTGTGTGCAGCTGAGCACCTCCACGGAAAAGAGCCGGGTGCTGCCCCGGCTCCTGAACATTTTAAATATACAGTGCCTGCTCCTGCTGGCTTTCCGCCGGGCTGAGGGGCCGCGCTGTCTGACCGGCCAAGGCCCGCCACTGTGCGGGGGATTGGCCGGTCTCTTTTTTGAACACCCGGCACAGGTAGTTGGCCCCTGAGAAGCCGCACAGGCTGGCAATGACATCCAGCGTGTATTCCCGGTGCAGGAGCAGCCGCATGGCAGCTTCCACCCGCACGGTGGTCAGGTAGCGCCCTGGGGGCACCCCTACGGCGGCAGTAAAGGTGCGGACAAGGTGGCTCTTGGAGACTCCCAGCCGCTCACTGAGCTCCTCCACGCCGTACAGGCCAGCGTAGTTCTGGCGGATATCCTCAATGGCGGCCTCCACCAGCGGCGGCAGGGCGGGGCGGCGCTGTCGGCCCCCGCAAGCTCACAGAGCAGGGCAAAGGCCAGCTGGCTGGCAGCCCGGCTGCGGGGTGTATCGGCCTCGGCGGCAAGGCGGCCCAGCAGCTCTGCGGCGGCGGGGCAGGTCTCGCCCCGGGCCAGGAACGGCAGCTCCGTCAGCCCGGCAAGGAACTGCACCGCCGCCTGCCCGGTCAGCTGGATGCAGAGCAGGTGGCTCTCCCCTTCCGGGGTCAGGGTCAACGGGGCACGGCTCAGCACCAGATGGCCCGCCGCCGCGCTCTGGGGCGGCAGGATCAGTGCGCTGCCCGCCGGGGAGGGCGAGGCATCGGTCAGGCTGGCAGTGCATCTGCCGCTGGAGATCAGGCAGACCCACAGCCCCTCGCCGGTCAGGGTCAGGGGTTCTTTGGGCTGGATATCCCGCACCACGCCAAGGGCTGCGGTGCTTGTCCAATCATAAAGCAATATCTGACACCTCAAATCAATAAAATGCTATTTTATATCACAAAGTTATCTGCTATTATAATACCAACGAGAGCGTGCACCGTCAAGGTGCCGTAACATAGAAAAATTTTAATGGAGGCAATGACCTATGGCTTCGATTAGCTGCCAGCACATCTACAAGATCTATCCGGGCGCTACTGCTCCTTCTGTTACCGACTTCAACCTGGAGATCCAGGATAAGGAGTTCATCATCTTCGTCGGCCCCTCTGGCTGCGGCAAGTCCACCACCCTGCGCATGATCGCCGGTCTGGAGGAGATCTCCAAGGGCGAAATGTACATCGGCGGCCGCCTGATCAACGACGTTCCCCCCAAGGATCGTGATATCGCCATGGTGTTCCAGAGCTACGCTCTCGTACCCCACATGTACCGTTACAAGAACATCGTCTTTCGGTCTGGAGCTGCGACAACGACCCGAGGACGAGATCGACCGCCGCGTTCACGAGGCTGCCAAGATCCTGGAGATCGAGCACCTGCTGGACCGCAAGCCCAAGGCTCTGTCCGGCGGCCAGCGTCAGCGTGTTGCTCTGGGCCGTGCAATGGTTCGTAACCCGGCAGTCTTCCTGCTGGACGAGCCCCTGTCCAACCTGGATGCTAAGCTGCGTACCAGCATGCGCACCGAGATCATCAAGCTGCACAAGAAGCTGGCTACCACCTTCATCTACGTTACCCATGACCAGACCGAGGCTATGACCATGGGCGACCGCATCGTTGTTATGAAGGACGGCATCATCCAGCAGGTCGATACCCCGCAGAACCTGTACGACATGCCCTGCAACATGTTCGTTGCCGGCTTCATCGGCAGCCCCCAGATGAACTTCCTGGACGGCACCGTGACCAAGAACGGCGATCAGTACGCCATTGACCTGGGCGGCGACACCATCCCCCTGCCCAAGGAAAAGACCGCTGACGGCAAGCTGGATTCCTACGTTGGCAAGAAGGTCAAGATGGGCATCCGTCCTGAGGATATCGACGACGAGCCCGAGTTTATGGCAAAGCACCCCGACTGCCACCTGGAGGCTCAGGTCGATGTGTCCGAAATGATGGGCGCTGAGATCTACCTGTACCTGGAGTACAAGGGCAACAAGATGACCGCCCGTGTTGCTCCCACCTCCAAGGCACGCAACGGAGACACTGTCCGCGTTGCATTCGATCCGCACAAGGTCCACGTCTTTGATGTTGAGACCGAGCAGACCATCCTGAACTAAGTTCTCCAGGGATCATCTTTTGATCCTCCTAATAAGCAAAAGCCGCCGGGAAGCGATTTCCGGCGGCTTTTGTCTAAGAGAACACACATTGGAACATTATAAGGGAGATTTCACCATGGAACACATGATGCTTCTGGTCACCTACCGTATGCTCCCCGGCCAGCGGGACGCTTTTCTGCAGGAGGTCGCCGCTGCCGGCATTCTGGCAAAGGTCCAGCAGGAGGACGGTTTTGAGCGCTACGATTACTACCTGAGCGCCGCCGACCCGGACGAGCTGCTCATCGTTGAGGAGTGGGACTCCGAAGCCCAGCAGCAGGCCCACGTAAACACCGACCACATGGCCCAGCTCCGCGCCATCAAGGAGAAGCATGTCGCTTCCACCGCGATGCAGCGCATTGCCAAAGCCGACTGAGCACGAGAGGATAGAAAAGCACCCGCGGCCTGCAGGCTGCGGGTGCTTTTTCCGAAGGAGAGAACGGAATGCTCAGCCCTTGACACCGCCCAGTGCAACACCACGGACGATGAACTTGGACAGCAGCAGATAAACAATGATCACGGGCAGGATGGCAATGGCCACCAGCATATAGACCTTGCCCATATCGAACTTGAGGAAGTCGGCACTGCGGAGCTGTGCAATGAGGAGTGGGCGAGGGTCTTTTTGTCTGCCGTATCCAGCACCAGTGCGGGGATGAAGTAGTTGTTCCAGCTGGACACAAAGGAGAAGATGGCCTGCACCGCCAGAGCGGGCTTCATAATGGGAAGCACGATATGGTTGAAAGTGTAGAACTCCCCTGCGCCATCGATGCGGGCGGCTTCCACGATCTCCATGGGCAGGCTGGCATCCAGATACTGCTTCATAAAGAAGAACACCGCCGGGCCGCAATGCTGGGGATGATGAGGGGAATGAAGCTGTTCTTCAGGCCCATCTTTGTGATGAGCTGCAGGAAGCCCAGCGCCGAGACCTGGGTCGGCATGGTCATAATGAGCAGGATGATGGCAAACGCCGCCTTTTTGAACCGGAAGTTATAGGCGTAGATGCCGTAGGCTGTCAGGGCCGAAAAATAGACACTGAGGGCAGCCGAGCAGCCGGACACGATCAGGCTGTTCCGCACACCAGTCAGCACCGGGATGTTGGCATCCGACAGCACGTTCTTCAGGTTGGTCATCAAGGATCTGCCCGGCAGAAAGGAAAAGCCCTTCTGGATCTCAAAATGGGTACGGGTGGGAATTGATGACCAGCACATAGAAGAAGAACAGGCATAAAAAGCTCAGCAGCACCAGCGCCGCATAGCACACCGTGCGGCGGGCCGCAAGGGTCGCTTTTTCGGATCTTGTCTTGACTGCGTGTGACATTATGCTTTTCCTCCCTTCACCTGTTTGGCCGCCTGCCTGCGGGCCTTGCGCTCGGCCCTGCTCAGGCCGTCGTCCTCCTTGGTCAGGGCCATGTAAACGATCACGCAGAGCACTGCGCACACCAGGAACAGCACCACCGAGACCGCGCCGGCCATGCCGTAGTTCTTGCTGAACAGGTGGTTGTTCAGGTACATGATCATGGTGGTGGAGGTGCGGTCGGGGCCGCCCTTGCCGTTGGTCAGGATCTGCGGCACATCGAACATCTGCAGGCCGCCGATCATCGAAGTGATCATCACATAGACCAGGATCGGCCGGATGAGCGGGATGGTGATCTTCCAGAACATCTGGTTCGGGGTGCAGCCGTCCAGTTCCGCTGCCTCATACAGGGTAGGGTCCACGCCCATGATGGCTGCCATCAGCATGATGGTCGTATTGCCGAACCACATCAGGAAGTTCATCAGGCCGATGAGGCCGCGGTTGCCCCAGACACTGTTCAGGAAGCTGAAGGGCTCCTTGAGGATGCCCATGCCCACCAGTGCAGCGTTCACGGGGCCGTTATCCGAGAACAGGGCAAAGAACAACATGGCAAATGCCGAAGCCATGATGAGGTTGGGCATGTAGATGACTGTCTTGAAGAAGGTCTGGCCCTTCAGCTTCAGGCGCAGGTCGGTGAACCAGGCCGCCAGCAGCAGCGAGATGGCGATCTGCGGGATGAAGCCGATGATCCAGAGCAGCAGCGTGTTGCCAAAGTATTTGGGCAGGTCGGTTGCAAACAGGGTGATGTAGTTCTTCAGGCCCACAAAGGTGGGGCCGATGATCTTCAGGCCGCTGCGGTAATATTCAAAAAAGCTGTAATAGATCGTAGACCCCAGTGGGATGAGCTGGAACACCGCAAAGATGAGGAAGAACGGTGCAATGAAGATATAGCCCCACTTTGCATAGCTGATCGAGCCGTTCTTCTTTGGTTTTGCTCCCATAGTAACTGCCCTCCTGACGTACACTGCCCAAAGCAAAACGGGGCGGGCGGGATCAGCGTCCGGCCCGCCCCATTCAGATTCGGTTCAAAAGGTTTTCAGGTTCCGGCTGCGCTTATGCGGGCCAGACCACATCGGTCAGCTCGGGGTACTTTTCCTTGATGGCGGTCTCGAAGTTTGCCTTTGCGGTATCCTCATCCACCGTGCCGGTAAAGTAATCCTTGAAGGCAGTCTGGAAGCTCTCGTTCAGGCCCTGATCGTACGGGCCTGCGTTGGACATATCGATCTTCTTTGCAGCTTCTGCAAACAGGGCGATATGGTTCTGGCCGCCCAGGAAGTCGGAGGCATAATCGCTGTTTGCGATCTCTTCCATGGCCTTCTCGTTGTTGGTGTAATCCTGCGTATCCAGGGTGATCTGCTTCATAATGGCTTCGTCGCAGGTCAGCTTCTGCATCACGTCGCGGATGATATCGGTATTATCGGTACCGGCTGCCGCGCAGATCCAGGTGCCGCCCCAGTAATAGGGCTGAGGACCTTCGCAGACTGCGTAATCGCCGTAGATGCCGTTGCCCACTTCTTCCTTGCCGCCCTCGGCCACAGGGGTCTCCAGAGAGTTGCCCAGCAGGGTGAAATTGATGCCCCAGGTGGAGTAGAAGAAGCCAAACACCTTGCCGCTCGGGCCCTGATCGGCTGCCCACTGGCTGTCCCACAGGCTGGACTTATTGTTGTAGCCCTTATCGGTGTACTCCTTGGTCTGATCGACCCACTTCATAATGTTGGGGTCTACCTTGACGGTCGTGCCGTCCACCCAGGGAGCGTCCACGTTGTTGGAGAAGGTGCGGTAAGCATCATCGAAGCCGGACAGCATCTTGTAGCCCTTGGCATAGGCCTGTGCAGCCACCTCGTTGAACTTATCCCAATCGGACAGATGGCTCTGCACCTCGGTGGGATCATCGGTGCCCAGCACTTCCTTGGCGATGCTGCGGCGGTATGCGAACAGACCGGGGGTCGCCTGCCAGGTGGTGCCGCGCTGGCTGCCGTCCACGCTGACAATGTCCTTGGTGTACTGGTACTGACCGGCCAGATCGGCATCGGTCAGGCCGATGTCTGCCTTGACATCCAGCGCGTAATCGGAATCCACATACTTCAGTGCGTAGTCAGCCTCGATCAGGAAGATATCTACCTTGTCATCATCGGCGGCGGAGTCCTGATTCAGCAGGGCCTCATCCAGCTTATTCTGGTAGTTGTTGTTCTCGTTGGCGTTGATGGTCCACTTGACAACGGTGCCATCTTTCAGGGTGGTGGTGGATTTGTCCTCAGCGATGGAGGCGACCTCGGGGTAATAGTTATTGAAGCGGCCCTGGAACTCGTCGTTCCAGCACCAGATATTCAGCACCTTGCCCTGAGCTGCCGGAGCATCGGAAGCGGCGGAAGAAGCTGCGGCAGAGGATGCCGCGCCGGTAGAAGAAGAGGAGCCGCCGCATGCGCTCAGCGCTGCACTGATGGTAACTGCACCGGAAGCCAGCAGGAAATTACGACGCGAAATCTTTCTCATAATGAAAAACCTCCTTCAATGGTTTTCGTGAAAAAGCGTTTCAAATTCAAGGCTCCGGTTCGCCCGGAACCAAATCCAACCCATTCATTCGATGCTGCGCACCGAGCCGCCCTCCAGCAGTTTTCCTGTCACCGGGATCTGCTCGGCCAGCGTCACACGGGGGTGCTCGATCATCTGCACCAGTTTATCCGCTGCCATCCGGCCCAGCATTCTGGTGTTCTGCTGCCAGGTCACCAGCTGGGGTTTCATCACGCGGGAGAGGTAAATGCCGTCATATCCCATCACGGAAATATCCTCCGGGATGCTCAGGCCCGCTTCCTGCAGAGCGATGCAGCCGCCCATGGCCGAGAAATCATCGGGGAAGAGGATGCAGGTGGGTCGCTGGGGCAGTGCCAGCAGGGCCCGGGTCTCCTCGGCACAGCGGTCGGGATCGTGATACACACCGCAGCGCTACATATTCTTCGGGGGACCTGCAGCCCCAGTTCCGCACAGCTCTTGTAGAAGCCCGCCAGCCGGTTCTCCGTCACCGCCGTGCGCTCGCCATGGATAAAGGCGATGCGGCGGTGGCCGTTGGCGTAGGCGTACCGCACCAGCGCCGAAAGCCCGTTGACATTATCGGAAAGGACCGCCATCCGGTTGTTGAACACATGGTCGATGGTCACCACCGGCACATCACTGTTGACCAACTCCACCACCTGCGGATCGTTGAAATCCACGCAGGCGATCACCGCTCCATCCACGCCCCGGTAGTGGCAGTGCTCCAGATAGGTCATTGTTCTGCCGCCGAGGTTCCGGTTGACAAAGGTGATATCATAGCCCAGCTTTTCCACCTGCACCTTGAAGCTGTCCAGCACCGCGAGAAGTACTCGTGGGCCAGACCGCTCTGCCGCTCGTCCACAAACAGAACGCCAAGGTTGTAGGTACGGTTGGTCTTCATTGCGCGGGCCGCCATATTGGGCACATAGCCCATCCGGCGGGCCGCCTCGCGGACACGGTCGCGGGTCGCAGCAGAGATGTCCGACTGGCCATTGAGCGCTTTGCTCACCGTTGCCACCGAGACACCGCATTCACGCGCCAGATCTTTTAAGGATGACATTTCGCCGCCCTCCCTCACAGGAACCCGCTCAGGGCTCCCGAACGAATCCTAAATCGTTTTCGCAATTTCAATATAGCGCACTTTGCACTAAAAATCAAGCAGAAGGAAGTAAAAGTTTTATACCTAAAAGTCCGCATTTCAGCAAGTTGCGAGTATTTCATTTCCTCAGAATTATGCAGTCTGTATCGTTTTCGTTACATTTCGTTACCGTTCGATAATTTTTTCGTTCCCATACCGGTTTCTACCCCTGAATCAGCCCGCTGCACCCTTGTTGTATATTTCAGATCCGCTCTTGATTTTTCCCGCAGGATAGACTATTCTTAGGGTGACAAGTGCCTTTCCCACCCTTGGGCCGCAAATTCTAAATCGTTTTCGCCATCAAATGATTTCAGCATTTCCGGTTTACCCTATAAGGAGGAACAAGGCTATGAGATTCGGACATTTTGATGATGTGCGCCGGGAATATGTGATCGACACGCCCCGCACTCCCCTGCCCTGGATCAACTATCTGGGCAGCGAGGACTTTTTCAGTCTGGTGTCCAACACCGGCGGCGGTTACAGCTTTTACCGGGATGCCCGGCTGCGGCGGCTGACCCGCTACCGCTACAACAATTCCCCGCTGGACATGGACGGCCACCGCATCTACATCAACGATGGCGGCACCATCTGGAACCCGGGCTGGCAGCCGACCCAGACGCCGCTCGATTCCTACGAGTGCCATCATGGCCTTGGCTACAGCCGCTTTGTTTCTTCCAAAAACTTAGTTGCCGCTGAACTGACCGCTTTTGTTCCGCTGGCAGATTCCTGCGAAGTAAACCGTCTCATGCTGACCAACAACGGCACCGAAGAAAAAACACTGGCTCTGACTTCTTTTGTAGAGTTCTGCTTCTGGAACGCCGTGGACGATATGACCAACTTCCAGAGAAACTTCAGCATCGGCGAAGTTGAGATCCAGGGTTCTGAGATTTACCACAAAACTGAGTACCGCGAGCGCCGCAGACATTACGCTGTTTATGCAGTCAACTGCCCGATCGACGGATACGATACCGACCGCGACGCTTTCCTTGGCGCTTACCGCGGAAATGACCGCCCGGAGACGGTTCTTCGCGGCACTGCAGGCAACACCGTCGCCAGCGGATGGGGTGTGATCGGTTCCCACCACATCGACGTTACCTTAAAACCAGGCGAGTCCCGCTCCTTTATCTTTGTTCTCGGCTACTGTGAGAATGCAGCGGATGACAAATGGGAAGCTCCTGGCGTGATCAACAAAAAGCCGGCAAAAGAGATGCTCTCCCACTATCAGACCGACGAGCAGGTTGACGCAGCACTTGCAGAGCTTGCTTCCTACTGGGAAGGCCTGCTGGCAAAATATGCGCTCTCCTGTGCAGATGAAAAACTGGGACGCATGGTCAACATCTGGAACCAGTATCAGTGTATGGTTACCTTCAACATGTCCCGTTCTGCATCCTACTTCGAATCCGGCACCGGCCGTGGTATGGGCTTCCGTGATTCCTGCCAGGATCTGCTCGGCTTCGTTCATCTGATTCCGGACCGCGCAAGAGAGCGTCTGCTCGATATCGCTGCTACCCAGTTTGAAGACGGAAGCGCATATCACCAGTATCAGCCGCTGACCAAGAAAGGAAACATGGATATCGGAAGCGGCTTCAACGATGACCCGCTCTGGCTGATTGCCGGATGCGCCGCCTACATCAAAGAGACCGGAGATTTCTCCATTCTCGATGAGCAGGTTGATTTCGACAACGATTCCACCAAGGCACAGCCTCTGATGGAGCACCTGAAACGTTCCTTCGACTTTACCGTAACCCATCTCGGACCGCACAAACTGCCGCTGATCGGCCGTGCTGACTGGAATGACTGTCTGAACCTGAACTGCTTCTCTGCAGAGCCGGGCGAACCGTTCCAGACGACAGGACCTTCCGAGGGACCGGTTGCTGAGTCCATTTTCATCGCCGCTATGTTCGTAAAATACGGCAAAGAGTACGCAGCCATCTGCCGCCGCAGAGGCAATGAGGAAGAAGCTGTTTACGCAGAAAAAGAAGTCGAAAAAGTTTACCAGGCAGTCCTTGATGCAGGCTGGGACGGCGAATGGTTCCTGCGTGCTTATGATGCAGCAGGCGAAAAAGTCGGCTCCAATGAGTGTGAGGAAGGTAAGATCTACATCGAGCCGCAGGGCTTCTGTGTTCTTGCTGAAATCGGTGTCAAAGAAGGACTGGCAGAAAAAGCCCTGACTTCTGTCCAGAACATTCTGGAAACCAAGTACGGCGTTGTTCTTCTGCAGCCGGCTTACACCAAGTATTACCTGAATCTTGGTGAGGTTTCCTCCTATCCGCCGGGATACAAAGAGAATGCTGGTATCTTCTGCCACAACAACCCATGGATCTCCATCGCTGAGACCGTTATCGGCCACGGAAACCGCGCATTTGACCTGTACCGCAAGATCTGCCCGGCTTACATTGAGGACATCAGCGAGATCCACCGCACCGAGCCGTACGTCTACTCTCAGATGATCGCCGGAAAAGACGCTGCTCACTTCGGTGAGGCAAAGAACTCCTGGCTGACCGGTACTGCCGCATGGACTTTTGTCAATGTTTCCCAGTACATACTCGGCATTCAGCCGGATTACGACGGACTGACCTTAAATCCGTGTATTCCGTCCGATATGGAAGAGTTCAAGATCCGCAGATACTTCCGCGGTGCATGGTATAACATCACCTTCCAGAATCCGGAGCACAGGGAGAAAGGTATTTCTTCCCTCACGGTAAACGGAACCGCAGTAGAAGGAAATCTGATTCCGCTCACCGAAGGCTGCACCGAATATGATGTTGTTGCCGTAATGTAATTTTTCAAATTTCAAATCTCCATAAACACAAGGCGAGCCCCGGAAAGCACAACTGCTTTTTCGGGGCTCGTCCCTTTTATTCTTATTTTTTACTGCAGCTGCCGTCTCTCTCTGACACCGGAAAGATCTTTGATGACCTCTCCCGCCAGAATCAGTCCTGCTACGGACGGCACAAACGCTACGCTGCCCGGGATATCACGCCGCTCCGTGCATTTTCTTGCAGCTCCCGGAGGACAGATACAATTTGTCCGGCAGCTGATGCTCATATCCTCAAGCGGACGGAGGGATTTTTTCCTCTGAATAAACCACTTTCAGTTTCTTCACGCCGCGTTTTTTCATCTCACGACGCATGACCTTTGCCAGCGGACACATGTTCGTTTTATAGATATCCGCCACGCGGAACTTCGTCGGGTCCAGCTTGTTTCCAGCTCCCATGCAGCTGATGACCGGCACATTGCACGCTTTGGCGCGCATGATAATCTCAATCTTCGCTGTCACGGTATCAACAGCATCCACCACGTATGAATACTTCGAAAAATCAAAATCGTCCGCATTTTCCGGCAGATAAAAGCATTTGTATACCTCTACCTCCGCTTTCGGATTGATATCCAGAATGCGTTCTTTCATTACGTCTACTTTATATTTTCCGACACTGCTTCTCGTCGCAATAATCTGACGGTTGATGTTGGTGAGGCAGACCTTATCATCGTCTACCAGCACAAAATGGCCGACACCACTTCTTGCCAGTGCCTCCACGGTATAGCCGCCCACGCCGCCGATACCGAAAACGGCAACGGTTGCATCCGCCAGAAGATCCATGCTCTCCTGTCCGAGCAGAGCTGTGTTCTGGAAAACTGTATTTAATGCCATTTTGTTTTCCCTTCCTCCTTGTTTTATAATCCTCTACTACAATAATAGGTTATTTGCTTTTGTCTGTCAACACCTTACGGAACCAGCTCTGCGGAAACTCAAAAACAAAGAGAATGCCAAGCACAATCGCAACTGCATCCTTCAGTGTCAGAAATCCTCTTGCACCGGCGCGCTCCAGATCATTGGTTACCACGTAAAAAGCAGTCCAGTAGATGCCGCTTCCCGGCACCAGCGGGAAAATACCCGCAATCAGAAATACCGTTACCGGGCAGCGCTTGTACACCGCAAAGCTGCGCGACAGAAGGATGACGAGCACCGTTGCAAAAAAGATGGACACCGGCTCTGTCGTATGCGGGAGGATCAGTTTATAGCAGATCCAGCCGCAGGCACCTGCCAGTCCGCAGTACAGG
>ENA-OQKB01000254-OQKB01000254.1-human-gut-metagenome-genome-assembly--contig:-NODE-254-length-12544-cov-3.056294_pt1 | contig 12544 bp, 11 predicted proteins | sample MGYA00242646_ERZ504793 | MGnify/ENA primary metagenome ERZ504793 (study PRJEB26092, sample SAMD00036409) | human gut metagenome | host: Homo sapiens | study: EMG produced TPA metagenomics assembly of...
GTCCGATCCTTTCCTCCGTGCGGTGTCCGCCCGATTCTCCGTCCAGGTGGACCGGTTCCGCGCGGTCTGTCTGAAAGGAAAGGCTGCTGCACCGCTCCATATGTACCTCAGGAAATCCCGTGTGGCGTCCAAACAGCGCCATCGGCAGAAGATAGCTGACTTTCCATTTGGCAAGATTGGAAACCACCATCACGTCGAGCAGATCATCTGTCCCGTCCGCCTCCGGGCAGAAGCAAAAGCCGCCGCCCTCGTACGGAAAATTCATTGTCACTGCAAAAAGAACATTTTCAAACGAACGGTGTTCTCCGTTTTCCAGCGCTGCATCCAGTGTGAACGGTTCGAGATAAAAGAGCTGCCGCAGTGCAATCATCACATACGTAAGTTTTCCCAGATGCAGCCGGTTCAGCGTATTCTTGATTTTTGATGCCAGCGCCTCGTGGCAGATGCCTGCATCAAAACCGATGCCGGTGCTGACGAGAAATCTCCGCTTTTGGCTGCCAAGAAGCGCCGTTCCAATGTTGATCTCCTTTTCCTCCCCTTTCAGCACAGCTTCCAGCGCCTGCAGCGGATCGGAGGGAATTCCGGCACCGCGCGCAAAATCGTTGCCGCTTCCCGTTGGAATATAACCGAACTTTACATCCGACAGGCTGGTGATTCCATCGACCGCCTCATTCGCCGTACCGTCTCCGCCGATCGCCAGAAGGACATCATCGGGATTCCATACCCCTTTCGCGGTCAGCCGTGCTGCCGTCTCCCGTGCGCTTCCGTGATACTTTGTCGGATATACACGAAATTCCGTCCTGCGCCGCTCAAGCTCGCCCTCAATCACCGGCCACAGCTTCTCGCCGCGCCCCGACCGCGATTTTTTATTTACTATAATATGATACATTAAAGTCATACCTTCCTTTTTCTTCTGTAAAAAACCACTTCAAATCACCTGAATCATATTCTTACGCAGCGAAACAGCAAGTGTTTCACTGCTGAGTGAACAGTAACCAAATCAGCCATATTGTAGCAGTTTTCCCCGCAAACCACAACTATCTTCACAAAATCTTAACTTGTTGCCGCCGTAAAAATTCCCGCACCCCTGTCTTTTCTTTCTTGACAGACCTTTTTGTTCTGCTAAAATAAAAAGTACCGCGGTTTCGTCCGCAGAACGTCACTCATTTCTGAGGAGGTTTTTATGAATTTTTACGATATGACACGCGCAGGGAGGATGATACGATGAAGCTCTCCCCCGCATTTCTCGCTTATAAACTAAGCAGCGCTTTTTCGGTTCTTGCACCGGAAAACCTGCCGCTCTCCGGCACACTGGAACTGCCTGTTCTTTATCAGACAAGCTCCGCAGCCACTGCGCACCGGGTCTTTCTCTGCACAGAAGAACAGATCGGCTCTCTTTCCTCCCTCCCTGAAGAAAGCAGCTCCCTTTTTCTTCTCTGTACCGAAGAACTGCCGGAGGAACTTCCGGCTCCGGTTTCGATCGCCGTTAAAAGCAGCGTATCCGCTGTTTTTTCGTTCCTGCAGGAGCTTTTCTGGACGTACGATTCCTGGCAGAAGGAGCTGATGCAGGCACGGCTCGACGGAAAATCGATCCAGCATCTTTTAAATCTCTCCCTGCCTGTTTTTGCCCACCCGCTGATGGTGGTCGGCATGGATTTTTCCATCATCGCCGCAGCGTCCGAAGAACCTTCCTTTTTTCCCGAAAAGGTGTTTGGCTCCCTCGATGCAACGCGCCCGCTTCTGCTCTCCTTGACAGAAAGCAGCGAATACGCGTCCGTCCGCGATCTCGATGGATGGTTCCGCTTTCCGGATCACGTAACGGGACTTGGTTCCCTCTGCGTCAACATCACGCAGCATGGTCAGAGCGCCTACCGCCTGCTGCTCCTCGACACGAAAAAGGATCTTTCTGATTCCGAAGGCTTTCTTCTTGAATTTCTTGCAGAAATGATCCATCACGCCTTCCTGCACAATGTGATGCAGAAAACCTCGCCGGCGCAGTCGCTTCACACCGTGCTGCTCCGTGCCCTCGACGACCGGATGGCCGACTATATTGCGGTCAGCCAGGCTCTCGATGCGCTCGGCTGGCATTCCCGCCACACCTACTGCTGCCTCTATCTGCAGCTCTCCGATATGGATCAGAAAAACCTGACGGCAAACTCGGTCTGCGCCTATCTGGAAAACATTCTGACCGGCTGCTCCGCGTTTCCGCACGGCGGCGGTATCGTTGCGTTCTTTAACCTCACGCTGTCCGATTTTTCCATGACCGATCTGATGGAACGCATGGTGCACTTTGTGGAGGACAGTTCCTTAAATGCCGGCTTTTCGCGCTGCATGAACGGCCACATGAATCTGCGCCGCCAGTATATCCAGGCAAAAATCGCCCTGCAGTTCGGTACGCGAAAATATCCCGACAAACGGATGCATCCGTTCAACGATATCTCGTTTGACTACATCCTCGATCAGGCAACAAAAAAGCTCCCAGGCTACATGCTGTGCCATGAGAGACTTCTCTTTCTGCAGGAGCACGACGACAGCTCCGGCAGTGACTATATGCGGACGCTCCGCTGCTATCTGGACAACCACTGCAATGTCGTCCAGACGGCGCGTGAGCTTTTTATCCACCGCAGTACCCTGCTCTACCGCCTGGAAAAGATCAAGGAAATTTTAGAATCTGATCTTTCCAGCCCGGATGAAATTCTGTATCTGATGCTTTCGTTCCGTTTTATCGACCTCGAGAATGAAGAAGAAAACCGTTCTGGATCTTCGCAGCCAGAAAAGCACAGATAAAACCAACCGCAATTCCCGCTAGGACATCGGTCGGGAAATGCACAAACAGATACAGTCTGGAAAATGCAATCAGGCAGGCCAGAATCAGTGCGGCAGCTCCTTCTTTTTTGTGCATCACAAAAATAGAGACTGCCGCCGCAAACGAGGCTGCCGAATGGCCCGATGGGAAGGAATAGTCCTTCGGAGCGGCAACCAGCAGCTTTACCTGCTCGTCAATCCAGCACGGACGCGGGCGCGCTGCCAGCGGCTTTAACACCAGATTACATAAAATCAAATCTAAAATCAGCGCGATCGCCATTCTTACACCGCATTTCCGGTATTTCGGAAGGATTAAGAAAACGGCGGTCAGCGCAATCCAGATCCATCCCGCATTTCCAAGTGAAGTGATTCCCACCATCACCCGATCGAGCACTGCATTGTGAAGATGCTGCAGTGCATATAAAATTGAAAAATCCATTCTTACCCCTCTCTGTAAAAAATGGGCATTTTTCTGCTGTACATCTGCTGATCGGCGGCCGCCTCGTACAGAAATTCCGCCAGGGCCTCTCTCGAGTATCCAGGCCGGAACTGGCTGCCGTCCAGCGAAATACTGCAGTTCTGCCCTACCTTTTTCACTTTCCCGTCTCTTCCCGGACACGTCCGCACCAGTGTCCAGTTCAGATCGCTCCGTGCCAGAACCTGTCCCATCTTCTGCATATCTTTATAGACACCTGGCCAGAAAATCTGCATGAATTTCGTACTCATTCTCTGGTATTTGTCCTCGCAGTCTCCAAACGCATGAATGCAGACATGGCCTACCGTCACAAACCGCGTTTTTCCAAGCTGCTTCATGGCCGAGAGAATCATTGCGTTTCCGTCAGCCAGCGGTGTCTCCTCTTCTTTTACATGTTTCACACGCATCGGAGTCAGCACGCTGATGACTGCATCCGCTTCCAGCAGTGCCTCCAGCACGCGTTCCCGGTTCTGAAGGCTTCCCTCAATCACGGTCATATTTTTTCTCGGCCAGATCGCTTTTGCATCCGGCACGTAGGCGGTCACCTGTGCGCCGTGAAGAAGCGCCGTGTTGGTCACATACTGCCCAAGCAGTCCCCCCAGACTGAATATTGTAATTCTCATGAAATCCTCACTCTCATCTGTGTGTCTTTTGTATCCTCCGCAGATTTTTTGACACACTTTCCTAATGTTATCTCCTATTCTAACACACCGCCCGTATACGATACAATGAAATAAAACTAAAAAAAGTATAACCTTTTTCGTTCCTTTCTTCATATCGTAAGTAGAACCGTATTTTCAGGAGCTTTGATCTTATGCCCTATACTATCGTAATTGATGCCGGACACGGGGGAAGTGATCCGGGCGCTGTCTATGAGGGACGCAGGGAAAAGGATGACAATCTTTCCCTCGCCATCGCGGTCGGCGAGCTTCTTTCCCAGCAGGGTGTCTCTGTCATTTATACCCGCACAACCGATGTTTATCAGACGCCGTTTGAAAAGGCGCAGATGGCCAATCAGGCGGATGCCGACTTTTTTATTTCTTTTCACCGGAATTCTTCGGAGGAACCGAACCAGTATACCGGCGTGGAAACGCTTGTCTATGACAACTCCGGCATCAAACAGACAATGGCAGAAAACATTAACGGCGCGCTCTCGGAGCTGGGATTCCGGAATCTCGGTGTCAAGGCACGGCCAGGGCTTGTTGTTCTGCGGCGGACGAAAATGCCGGCTCTTCTGATTGAAACCGGCTTTCTGAACAATGAGCAGGACAATACGCTCTACGATGAAAAGCAGGAAGAAATCGCCCGCGCCATCGCGGATGCAGTGCTTGGAACGCTGGATCTCGAGACGGTCACGGAGGCTGACCGGCGCGCTGCGGAAACGGAAGCCGCCCGTCCGTCCGTTTCAACAGCGGATACCGTCACTGCTTCCGCTTCGCCCCGTCCCACGCCGCCGGAACAGGAAAATCCTTCCGACACACCGGAAACCTTCTACCGTGTCCAGACCGGCCTTTTCCGCATCCGCCAGAATGCCGACCGTATGCTTTACGACCTTCTCGACCAGGGCTATCCCGCTTTTCTTCTCGCCGAGGACGGCTTTTTCAAGGTCCAGGTCGGCGCTTACCGCCAGCTCGGAAATGCCATTCTGATGGAACGCCGCCTGCGCCGCGACGGCTATTCCACCCTGATTACCACCTGAGCGTCTGCCGCATCAGTCGAAAAAAGAGCGTGCCGGAATTTTGTTTTCCGACACGCTCTCGTTCTCCTTATAACTTTTTCAGTTTTGCAAACGAAGCAAACATTTTCTCGTACCAGCCTGGTCGAAGTTGACGGTAACTTCATAATCTCTTCCGCCGTCCACGATATCCGTGACAATGCCGACACCGAACTTGATATGGCGCACCGTATCCCCGATTTCGTAATCGAGTTTCGTCGCCTTCTGCGCGCTGAAGGTTTTCGCCTGCTGCGGCTTCTCGCGGAATGCCTGCTTCATCGCCGCATAGACGCTGCCTCTCGTCGGAATGTCCATCTTCGGCTTCCGGTCTTCGATCTCCCCGCGCTCCCGCTCCAGGGAAATCAGCTCCCGCGGAATCTCTTTGACAAAACGGGACATCTTGTTGTACTGCACTTCGCCGCGGATCATTCTCTGGCGCGCACACGTCAATGTCAGATGCTGCATCGCACGCGTGATGCCCACGTAGCAGAGACGGCGCTCCTCCTCCAGCTCCGACGGATCATCCCCGGTGATCGTCATGTAGCTTGGGAAAATGCCATCCTCCATGCCGGCAAGGAATACGTTCGGGAACTCCAGTCCTTTTGCGGAATGCAGTGTCATCAACAGCACGTAATCGCTCTCCTCATCCACCGAGTCGATATCAGACACCAGCGCAACCTCCTGCAGAAAACCACCGAGAGATGGCTGTTCGGCGCTCTCCTCATAATCCGCAATCTTTGAAATCAGCTCGTCGATGTTCTCGATGCGGGCTGCCGCTTCTTCGGTTCCCTCCGCCTGCAGATCTGCTACATAGCCGGTCTCCTCGATGATTTCATTCAGCAGCTCTTTGACCGACAGATAATCTGCTTTCGCGCGGAGTACCTGTAAAAAGGACGTGAAGGATTTAATCTTATTTAAAGACCGCATCAGCCCCGGCACATACTCGGCCTCGAGAAGCGCATCGTAGAAACGGATGCCCTGCTCTGCCTCCCAGTCCTGCACTTTGTTGATCGTCGCCGCTCCGATACCGCGCCGCGGAACGTTGATGATACGCAGTACCGCAAGGTCATCCTCCGGGTTCTCGATCACACGCAGATACGCCAGCAGATCCTTGATCTCGCGTCTCGCATAGAAGTTGACACCGCCCACGATTTTATATGGAACATTTGCAAGCAGCAGTTTCTCCTCAAAAAGACGGGACTGTGCGTTGGTACGGTAGAGAATTGCATAATCACGATACTTCTTTCCCTCCGTGCGGACGCCGCGCGTGATTTCTCCTGCCACGTACTCCGCCTCCTCAAAACCGCTCTGGAACTGCCGCAGATCGATCAGGTCACCCTCCGGGTTCTCTGTCCACAGGCGTTTTGCTTTTCGTCCCTGGTTATTCGCAATCACTTCATTTGCCGCATTCAGAATATTCTGCGTAGAACGGTAATTCTGCTCCAGTTTAATGACCTTCGCATCCGGGAATACATGCTCAAAACTCAGAATATTTTCAATATTCGCCCCGCGGAATTTGTAGATCGACTGATCATCATCGCCGACAACGCAGAGATTGCGGTATTTTGCCGCCAGAAGGCTCACAAAGCGGAACTGAACCGTGTTGGTATCCTGATACTCATCGACCATGATATAGCGGAACTGCTCCTGATAATAGTCGAGCACTTCCGGGAACTGCTGGAATAATTTTACGGTCTGTACCAGCAGATCATCGAAGTCCATCGCATTGTTTTTCTTTAACTCTGCCTGATACTCCGCATAAACTGCCGCATACTTCTGCAGCTTCCAGTCGATTCCCGCGTCAATCCGGTACTGGTCCGGCTCAATCATCTCATCCTTTGCGGACGAAATTGCCGCCATGATCGCACGGTCGCGGTACAGTTTCGGATCCATCTGGAGCCGTTTCATGATGTCCTTGATCAGCGATTTCTGGTCATCGGTATCGTAAATTGCAAAATTGTTGGCGTATCCCAGACGTTCAGCATGGCGGCGCAGAATCCGCACGCAGCTGGAATGGAAGGTGCTGACCCAGATCCGCTCCGATCCGTATCCCACGATTTTATCGACACGCTCACGCATTTCTCCGGCGGCCTTGTTCGTAAAAGTGATCGCCATAATATTCCACGGATTGACGCCTTTGTCCCTGATCAGGGAGGCGATGCGGTGCGTCAGTACCCTCGTCTTTCCCGAACCGGCACCTGCAAGGATCAGAAGCGGCCCTTCGGTGTGCTCCACAGCTTCCATCTGCATCGGGTTTAATCCTGTTTCTGTCTGATTCATGTTCTTTCTCCTTCATCTGCTTCGAATCTTTTCACATGCATCTCAGTATATAACAAATCCGCCCCGGTTACAAGTAAGAACGAACATACGTTGCATTTTTATCATGGAAACTTTTTTCGCAAAGTCCTTGCTATCTGGTATTAAAAACTATATAATGGGAACAGTGAGGTGATAACAAATGACGATAGACTCAGATAAAATTCTTCATGATTTACTGAATTCACTGGATTCTCTCGAAGGCATCCGCCCGGAGGAAATCCCGAACATTGCTTTATATATGGACCAGGTCACGACCTTTATGGACGCACAGCTCGCTTCTTCGCGCCGCTTCGAGTCCGATAAGGTTCTGACAAAAACAATGATCAACAACTATGCAAAAAACAAGCTGCTCCCGCCGCCGGTCAAAAAGAAATATTCGCCGGAGCACATGATGCTTCTGGTTTTTATTTACTACTTTAAAAACATCCTCTCGATCACGGATATCCAGACACTGCTCGCCCCGATCACCGATCGGTATTTCGGCACGGAGAGCGGCTTTTCCATCCAAGATATCTACGACGAAATTTTCCAGATGGAAAAAGAAGAAATTGCATCCGTAAAAGAAGATCTTCTGAAAAAAGCGGATGTATCCAAGTCCATGTTCGGCAGCTCACCGGAGGAGGACCGGGAATTTCTCCAGCTCTTTTCGTTTATCTGTCTGCTGAGTTTCGATGTCTATCTGAAAAAACAGATGATCGAGCACATGGTGGATGAACTGGCATCCCTCGCGGCGCCTTCTGATCCGAAAAAGAAAATTAAGAACAAATGTGTAATCAAAAAAAGACGGCTGCGTTGGAATCGCACCGTCTTTTTTGTATTTTACTACATTTTCTTTCTTTTCCTATCCGTTCAAACACCATCTCATATCCGTCGTTTCCATAGCTTAAGGAACGGTTCACGCGGCTGATCGTCGCCGTGGATGCTCCCGTCTTTTCGGAGATTTCCAGATACGTTCTCTTCTCCCGCAACATTTTCGCCACTTCAAACCGCTGCGACAGCGAAAGCAGTTCATTGATGGTGCATACATCCTCAAAAAAAGTATAGCATTCTTCCTTATTCTTCAGACACAAAATTGCCTCAAAAAGACTGGTCTACTGCTTCTGAATGAAGTTTCTTGTTCATTTCAAGCCCTCCTGTACGAAAATTAAGTCCCCATCTCATTCTTATAACTCGGAATACTACCATTTTAGCACAGTAAAGTGTGAAATACAAGTCCTTTTATCCCTGCATCAGCAAAGCCTGTACCATCGACTCCCGCTGTCTGCGGTAATCGCTCGGCGAACAGGCCTTTACCGTCTTGAAGGTACGGTTGAAGGCACTTAAAGAAGAGAATCCGGAATTCATCGCCACATCCGTGATACTCATCTTTTTGTCGTACAGAAGCTCCTCTGCGCGTTTGACGCGTTTAGAATTGAGGTACTCATAGAATGTCATGTTCATGTACTGCTTGAAAATTCTGGTAAAGTGGAACTTGGAAAATCCGCTGACCGCAGCTACTTCCTCGAGAGAAAGATTCTCCATGTAATGGACATTGATATAACGGCAGGCGCTTAAAACAGCCTCTATATATTCCTGCTGCTTCATTGCCCCGAACGTATTCTGCGCGTTGGCATCCGAAAAGCCCTTGCGGCCAAACTCTGAAAAAAGCTCTTTGAGGCCGGTGCAGATTCTGTGCGTCATCACTGCGCCCTCATTATCGTATTCCCGCACCAGTTCCAGAATCTGGCTGCGTAGAAACAGATAGAAGGGATCTTCCTCATCCTCTTTTTTGAAGTAGATGGCCGGAAGCCGCAGGAAAATCGTTTCCATTTCTTCCTGATTCTCCACACAGCCCGGTTCCACCAGCATGACAATCCGTTCTCCCTGGGATACGAATCTCATTCCGTGTACAACGCCGGAATTGATCATAATGATGTCGCCCTCTTTCAGATTATAGCTGTCTTTTCCGACAACAACCTCATATTCGCCTCTGGTCGGCATGATAATTTCAATTGCGGTATGCCAGTGCTTCGGATAGCCTTCTGTCACGGTGTTGTGAAAGATTTCAAACGCCGGCGGGTTTGCTGCATTCCGGTCAAATGTTTTCCCATGTTCCACTTTCTTCATCTTATTTCTTACCTCTTTTTATTACAGCAGCTCTGTAAACAGATCTTTTACGGTCGGATAAATCTTTGCAAATTTCTGATACTGGCGCTCATATTTCTCAACCAGTTCCGGTTCCGGCTCGATGGTCTCTGTCACACGAACAATTTTTCTGCCGCCTCTTCTACGGATGAAAAGACACCGCAGGCAACGGCTGCCAGCATGGCTCCGCCAAGTGCCGGGCCTTCCTCGGACTCAATACGGTCCACTTTGATGTTCAGCACGTTTGCGATCATGCGTCTCCACAGCGGGCTCTTTGCACCGCCTCCGCAGATTTTCGTTCTCTCGATCTGGATGCCGAGGGATTTTGCTACCTCAAAGGAATCGCGGATCGCAAAGGCAACGCCCTCGAGAACAGCCTGGGTCATATCCTCTCTTGTGGTGTCCATGGTCAGGCCGATGAAGGTTCCTCTTGCATCCGGGTTGTTGTGCGGGGAACGCTCGCCCATCAGATACGGCAGGAAGAATACATTATTCTCGCCAAGTTTTGTGATGTTCTCCTGCTCTTTTGTATATTCTTTTGTGCGGATGATTTCATCCATCCACCATTTGTTGCAGGAAGCTGCACTCAGCATGCATCCCATCAGGTGATAGTGGCCGTCTGCGTGTGCGAATGCGTGCAGGGCATTGTGGCTGTCTACGCCGAATTTGTTGCTGGAAATGAATACGGTTCCGCTTGTACCAAGGGAAACGTTGCACATGCCGTCGCCTACGGTTCCGGTTCCGACTGCGGCTGCTGCGTTGTCTCCGGCTCCTGCTACAACTTTACAGGTCTCCGGCAGTCCAAGTTCTGCTGCTACTTCCGGTTTTAAGGTTCCGACAGCGTCAAAGCTCTCATGGAGCTCCGGCAGCATCTCCAGGGAAATACCGCAGATTTCTGCCATCTCTTTGGACCAGCATTTGTTCTTGACATCCATCAGAAGCATGCCCGATGCATCGGAGTAGTCGCTTACGAATGCGCCGGAGAGACGGTATGCCAGGTAATCTTTTGGAAGCATGATTTTGCAGATTTTTGCGAAGTTATCCGGCTCATTTTCTTTCACCCAGAGAATCTTCGGTGCGGTAAAGCCTGCAAATGCAATGTTTGCGGTGTACTCGGAGAGTTTTCTTTTCCGATTACGGTGTTCAGATAATCGGTCTGTTTTGCGGTACGGCCGTCGTTCCAGAGGATCGCCGGGCGGATGACGTTATCGTTCTCATCCAGGATGACAAGACCATGCATCTGGCCGCCGAAGCTGATGCCGGCTACCTGGGATTTGTCTATGTCTTTTACCAGCTCGCGGATTCCCTCTTTGCTCTGCTCCCACCAGTCTTCCGGTTTCTGCTCAGACCAGCCTGGATGCGGGAAATACAGCGGATACTCTCTCGATACAATATTTACAATTTTGCCTTCCTCGTCCATCAGAAGCAGTTTGACAGCGGAAGTACCAAGGTCAACACCAATAAAATACATGTCGAATCTCCTTTTTCTACTCTTTTTCAAAAAGGGCGGCAGCAGACCTAGATCTCTGCTCCGCCCTTTTGCTTATGCGTTACTGCATATCTTTCTTATTTTTCAGTGAATCTTCCGGAACGGATTAGCCCCACGGATTCTCTGTCGGGTAACGAACACCCTTCGGCTGGTTGTAGCCGATCTCATCTACTTCAACACCGAGCATTTTGAATACTTCGAATAACGGTTTTCCGAAGTGTCCGAATGCTACTGCGCCGTGATGCGGATAGTTTTTCTCTACCAGTACGTGACGGTAGAATCTGCCCATCTCCGGAATAGCGAAGATACCGATGCTTCCGAAGGAACGTGTTGCTACAGGAAGAACCTCGCCCTCTGCGATGTATCCGCGCAGTTTTGCGTCAGATGTGCTCTGCAGACGATAGAAGGTGATGTCTCCAGGAACGATATCTCCCTCGAGGGTACCCTGTGTTACTTCTTCCGGAAGGGTTCTTGCCATGATCATCTGATATTTCATAGAGCAGAATGCCAGTTTGGTGGAAGCGGTATTTCCGCAGTGGAATCCCATGAAGGTATCTTTTAAGGTGTAATCAAATTTGCCTTTGATTTCGCTCTCATACATATCCTTCGGAACGGTGTTGTTGATGTCGAGGAGTGTTACGGTGTCTTTGGATACAACGGTTCCGATGAACTCGGACAGTGTTCCGTAGATATCTACCTCACAGGATACCGGGATGCCCATCTTGGTCAGACGGCTGTTGACATAGCAAGGAACGAATCCGAACTGTGTCTGGAATGCCGGCCAGCATTTTCCGGTCAGGGTTACGTATTTTCTGGAGCCTTTGTGTGCTTCGATCCAGTCTAACAAGGTGATCTCGTACTGAGCCAGTTTCGGCAGGATTTCCGGTTTCAGGTTTCCTTCGCCGAGCTCTTTTGCCATATCTTCTACGACTGCCGGGATTCTCTCGTCGCCTGCGTGTTTGTTGAATGCTTCAAACAGGTCAAGCTCGGAGTTCTCTTCGATTTCTACGCCGAGGTTGTACAGCTGTTTGATCGGTGCGTTACATGCCAGGAAGTTGGTCGGACGCGGTCCGAAGCTGATGATTTTCAGGTTCTTAACAGCTACAACTGCAGTTGCAACCGGTACGAAATCTTTGATCATGGCTGCTACGTCTTCTGCATCGCCAACCGGGTACTCTGGAATGTATGCGTGCAGGTTGCGCAGTTTCAGGTTGTAGCTTGCGTTCAGAACGCCGCAGTATGCATCGCCGCGTCCGCCTACAAGGTCGTCGCCGGTCTCTTCTGCTGCTGCTACTACCATGCAAGGTCCGTCGAAGTATTTTACAAGCAGGGTTTCCTCGGTCTCCGGTCCGAAGTTTCCAAGGTATACAACAAGTGCATCACACTCTGCTTTTTTCAGGTCTTCGAGTGCGTTCATCATGTCGATTTCATTCTCGACGATGATTGGACATTCGTAGATTTCTCCGTCGTATGCTTTTACGACTGCTTTTCTTCTGTTCTCGGAAAGGCTGTTCGGGAAGCAGTCACGGCTTACTGCACGATACCTAATTTGATTTCCGGTGTATTGTTGATCATTTTTGAAGATCCTCCTTTTTTTGGTTTCTTGGTTTTTGGTTTC
>ENA-OQKB01000255-OQKB01000255.1-human-gut-metagenome-genome-assembly--contig:-NODE-255-length-12524-cov-2.081149_pt1 | contig 12524 bp, 11 predicted proteins | sample MGYA00242646_ERZ504793 | MGnify/ENA primary metagenome ERZ504793 (study PRJEB26092, sample SAMD00036409) | human gut metagenome | host: Homo sapiens | study: EMG produced TPA metagenomics assembly of...
GAAATAATGCTAGTTTATCCTATGTCTGTTGACCGAAATCCGCCAGATAAGGTAAGCTAAGAACAAAGGAAATTGAGAATAAAGATAACGGATCGAGTAGTAATGTAAAATGAAAGTATAGAAAAAAGCATGAGAAAACAGAAAATAACAGTTCTGATTTTTAATGATAACTCTGTGCCTGACTGGCATATGGGGAATGAAAAAAAATACCATAGTATGGGGCGCGGTGATCCGGGTAAATGATGTGATCGTACCGAATGATATTCCTGCAGTAGCTGTAGAAATAAATAAAAGCAGCGAACTGATCACTGAGAAACTGTCTCGGGTTTTCTATACAGTTTATACAGACACAGATACACTGCATATTCCGGTGTTCTGGGATGTTTCGTCTGTAAATATGAAACTGGCAGGCGTTTACACAATGAAAGGTGTACTGAAGCTTCCGCCTGAGTATGCTTTTGATGAGAGTAAAAGTCTGCAGGTACAGACAACTGTTTCTGTGCAGTACCCGGACAAACCGGATATTAATATATATTACAGGTTGACTGCGGCAGGAATCTATATATTTCCCTGGTTGAAGCAGGAAAATTTTGACTCCATGGAAGCTTATCTGAAGAAAGAAAGCGGACAGTGGATCAACCTCACTGAGGAGGGCTTTGCTCTCTGTGAAGAGGAGGGCCTGTATGTATCTAACCAGAGTATGGTTGTGGGCAATACCTATTCTCTGTTGGTAACCTATGATAATGGAAGGAAGCAGACCAATACTCTGCGGTTTCAATATCAAAAAGACGGCAGTCTTAAAATTTACGGTTATCAGCACAGTCTGCTTGGAAATACACAGAAGCCCGGAAAGATCATCTGTTCTTATGATACCGGAGATGAGAAATATCTCAGCAGATGTGCTGCCTATGCAGTAAAAACGGGGGGAAGCCTGAAGCAGATTGAAAAGGAATTGAAGGAGAATGTCAGACTGAGGGTCAGTACTGCCGAGAAGTTTGAAAATACAGCTGAGAATCCGGAATTGATTCTGGAATCTTCCTGGGACCTGAGCCGGGTAAATATGGAGAAACAAGGTGTGTATAAGGTAACCGGATCATTTGTGATCCCTGAGGGATATGAAGTATCTGACAGCATGACGCTGCCAGAGGCATATGCATATCTTTCTGTACAGAAAAAAGGAGAACCGCAGATTAATACCTACAGTATGCCGACAGTAGATCTGCTGGAATTTCCTATGCTGCTGGATGGATTTTCTGCAGAGGAACGCCGGAACATACAGGTTTACCTCTCTGAGAATGGGGGAAATTACCGGAAAATTGATGATGACTTGGTGGAAGTGACTTCTGCTGGAATTCAGATTTATTACAGAGAGATATTAAAGAAAGGACAGAACTACCAGATCTGTGCTGTCTATGAGAAAGGGAGCACGGGAATTTATTCTTTTTCCTATAATGATGCCTTTATTGTCAACGAATACTGGCATGAGCGGAATTTTTCGGACAGAGAGGAAAAAGATCTTCCTGACATTGTGCAGAAAGCACCTGCTTCGTCAGATGAAATGCAGGGAGAAAAGGAAGAGAATCTGAATACGGGAAGTGCCGGATATCATTATGACAACTCTTACGGAACAGACAATAATACAGACGGACAGAATAGCAGCAGTAACAAAGCTTCTGATGCAAAATCTGCTGAAATATCGGATACAGAGAATTCTGTGACAGAGTTAAGCACCGACACGATTACTGCAGTCAGCGGAGAGAGACTGCTTTTGATACTCCAACAGAACGGCAGTGCAAAGTTTAGAAAAACAGGGAATCTCTGTAACATTTTCTCCGGATACAGTGAACGGATGGAAGATCAATGCAGAGGATGAAATCCAGATAGGAATCGAGAAAACGTCAGAAACTGCATTTTCTCTGCGGATTTTTGTCAGAGGTGGGGAGGTAACAGAAGTTCCGGGAACAGTGGTGGAATTCCAGACATCTGTGTTTGGCGGAATCCAGTCACCTGAAACAGTAAAAGCGGAGGATGTGCAGGGAAATCAATATGCAGTGAATTATCAGGAAAAGCAAAATGTTCTCCGTGTGGAGATCGGCCAGACGAGGGGACTATTTTCTGACAGATGGGGAGTCGGAAAATGTCGGGGACCAGACGGTTGAGGACAGCGTGGAAGCTATTTCAGACGGAGAAGATATAGGTTTTACAGAAGAGCCAATACCAGAGGAGGAACGGGGCAAAAGACAGAGCAGAAAACAGAGAATTCTGCCAAACAGTTTCTGATGATAATACTTACATTACCGGCAGCATGTATCGTGGTGGTTGCCATTATTTTTGCAATTCGTAAAAAACGCAGATAAAGGACAGTGGAAAAGCAAACAAAGCACCTGAAAACAGAAGGAGGTGTCAGCAATGAAGAAGAACTGGAAATATTCATTACTACTCATAGCAGTTGTATTTGCATTGGCTATGGGCATATTCTTTCTGTTTTACCGCTTTGATAACAAATATACGGCCAGGGGGGACCAGGCCATTCAGGGAATCCTCTATGTGCCTGATGATGATTCTGTGCATTATCTTGCCAGGGAATGGGAATATTATCCGGATGTATTGCTGACACCGCAGGAAATAAAGGAACAGAAGGAGGACTACTACAGCCGTTATGTTTCCATTGGCGAGTACGGTGGAATGGACCTGGGCGACAAAAATAAATCTCCTTTTGGAAGTGGTACCTATCGGATGACCCTGGTGCTTCCTGAAAAGAAAAACAATATGCTATTGGCCTGACAGAGATTTTTTCTGCTTACAAGCTGTATATTAATGGGGAATTGATGGGGCAGATGGGAAATCCGGATCCGGACAATTACCAGGAGCAGATTCAGAACAGGGTATTTACCTTTGAGGGAAAAGGAACTGCAGAGATTGTGATCGCAGTGACAGACAAACATTCGGTGTCATCGGGAATTCAGTATGTGCCGGTTTTGGCTTCTCCTTTTAAAGTGAATATTATCCGCGGGTTGTCACTTATGATTGCTGTGGTATTTATGGCTTTTACATTTTTTGTCCTGATTTTTTCAGTGTATATGTATATGCGAACTAAAAAAGTGGAGTTTGGACTTTTTGCCCTGCTTTGTATCTGTGTGCTGGGATATGGTTCTTATCCGATCCTGCATTCCTTTGTTGCAGTAAAAGTACAGCCTTGTTATGGAATGGAGGCATTGTTCTATTATCTGATGTTTGCCGGTGTTATGCTGGTACAACAGAAGATCCTGGGAGGTGAGGAAAGGATTCCGGAAATTCTTGCAGGTGTGGCCGCAGCAGCCGGAGTGATGGTTTTTGTGGCAGAAATGCTGTGCAGCAGAGCCCAGTCTGCAACAGGGCTGTATCTGATCTCTAAGCTTACAGAGATTTTGAAGTGGGCAGCAGCCGGTTATCTGCTTTTCAGAAGTGTAAAGGAGATAAAACAGAAGTACAGTAATGTACTTTTAGTGGGAATTGTTGTTTATGCAGCGTCTCTGGCAGCAGACCGGATATGGAGATTATATGAGCCGATCATTGGCGGGTGGTTTATGGAAATTGGTGCAGCAGTGCTTGTAGCCAGTGTGGGACTGACTCTGTGGATGGAGCTTGCCAATGCTTACAGATTTCAGCTTACCTATGGAGAATACAGCCGTCAGATGGAACAGAAACTGCAGATACAGAAACAGAATTATGAGGAACTTACAGAAAAGATGGATGAGATCAGCAGGATGCGCCATGATATGAGACACCATCTGCGCACCATCATGTCTTACACCCAGCAGGGAAAATATCAGGAGATGATGGAATACCTGCAGGAGTATGCATCCGTTATAACAGAAGGGGAAAAGCTAATCTGTTATTGCAGAAACATGGCCGTAGATGCAGTGATCCATTTTTATGCAGGAGAACTGAGGAAGAAAGGGATTCCTTTTGAATGTGATATGATGCTGCCACAGAATATTGGCATTTCAGATACAGATCTGTGCAAAATATATGGAAATCTTCTGGAAAATGCCGTAGATGCAGTAAAAGATCTGCTGCCGGAAAATAAGCCTTATGTAAAGATGCTTACAAAGGTTAAGAACAGGAAGCTTCTGATAGAGATTTCAAATCCATATTCCAATGGAATCCAGCGAAGGGAAAAAGTTTTTTATTCAACAAAGCATGAAGGCTTTGGAATCGGAACAGCGTCTGTGGCAGAAGTGGTACAACGAATGGGCGGATATGTAGTTTTTAATACAGAAGAGGGTATTTTTAAAGTAAATATCTTTCTGCCGGTGAAAACAGTACAGTAAATAAATAGTTACTGCCCGGAGGGGAAGAGGCATATCGGAAATACTTATTTATCAGAGTCTGAAGAGAATAAGTATTCCAGATATGCTTTTTTTATTGCGTTGGAGCCACGCTTGCGTACAGTAACAAGCTCCTGATTGTCCATAACAAAGCCTTCATCTGTGGATTTCTCGATGTGATCCATATTTACGATACAGCCTCTGTAACAGGAGAGAAAACATTTCATTCCCTCCAGAAGCTCTTCGAATTTCTGGAAGGTTATGTAGGAGCGTATAATGCCTGCATCTGTGGTATGTACCTGAACTGCATTGCGGTAGGTATCCACGTACAGGATGCTCCTGACAGGGATCTTTACAGGGGTACGGTCGGAGATCAGCTCTATATATCTGGAATTCTGCGACTGCCTGAACTGGATTGTTGAGAGGATCCGGCAAAGCTTCTCCGGGTCAAAGGGCTTCAGCAGATAGTAGGATGCCTGTACATCATAGCTTTCCACAGCAAAGGAAATCACTGCTTGAAATAAAAAAATACAGAGCAGCTGTATCCCTGGCTTCGCGGAGCTTTCTGGCTGCATCCATACCGGTCATACTGCCCATATAAATATCCATAATGATCAGGTCGTAAAATCCGGGGTATGTATTTAGTAAAAAAAAGACTTCTGCGCTGGAATACAAATGGATGTCTGCGGATGTATTCTGGGATTCATAATAGGAAGAAATGACAGATTTTACCTGACGCAGATCTTCCTTTGAATCGTCAAGGATTGCAATATTCAAAAGGAGTACCTCCTAAATTAACTTAAACATAATTTGTATTTTAGCGTATTTTCATGAGTTATTCAAGTACGGATTCCTTACTGAAAGCAAGTAATACCATAAGTATTTATTCATTTTTCCATATTTCATGAAAAATGTCATTTAATCCCATGTATCTTGAAAATAAGACTGAAATTTTTTATAGTAAGAACATAGAAATTCAGTTTAGAAATATGTACACACATTTTAAGAAAGGATGGTAAAAAATATGAAAAACTAGGAAAAAATAAATAGGCAGGTCTTTGTTGCTGCTGCAATGGTAAGCTCTATGGTTGTTCCGGTATGGGCAGCAGAGGAGACTACAGAAGAAGCAGCAGATGACGGAGATGTCGCGGATGTATCAGAGGCAATGTTAGGACTCTGGAAGGACAGCGCAGGAGATATTTACGGATTCTACAAAGATAATTCGTTTTTTGGTCAGTGGAAGGATGAAGAGCAGGATGTTCTTGGTGTATATGCCCTGAGTTCAGACGGAGAATATACAGCTCTGGTAATGCAGTTCGCAAATGACGACGGCACGTATGATGATGAAAATATGGTAACTTATCTGGTGCAGGCAAATGAGGAAGAGAATCTTCTGGAACTTTATGATCCGGACAGTCTGGACCTGACTGCAACCCTGGAGCCTTATGAGGCAGACGGTGATGAGTCGGATTACAATCAGACTTATCAGGATATGGGTGATATCCTGACAGAGTGTTATTCCGGCGAGACAGAAGCAGGTGAGACTTTTATTTATGCAGCTAATGAGGATGGAACTTTCTGCTCAGTACTTGTGATCGATCAGGATGATAACTATGTAAGCTTTGTTGGCGAAGGTACTTTTGATGAAGAGAATGGTACTGTGACGATTACTGATGAAGTTTCTGAGATGGCACTTACTTTTGGTGTGGCAGTGAATGATGATGATACACTGACACTGGATATGGGTGATCTTGGAAGTGCCACTGTACAGGAAGCTACACTGGCGGTTGCAGTTCAGGGACTGAAGTATGCAGTTGAGAATGGAACTGAGATGAACTAAGCAATTCTTTTTCAGGAACAAAAATATGTGATTTTGAGGATACTCCTCTTCGGATAGATTTATTCGGAGGGGAGTGTTTTTTCTGTGCCGGGGGTTTTAGAATGGCTGGGAAGATGGTATAATGAGGAGCGAATTCTATAGTTTTTGTGGAAGTGTTACAGATGAGCAGAAACAGACAGGAAGCGAAAATTACGAGAGAGGTTTGAATTTATGAATATTCTGAATATAGAGCATGTTTCTAAGGTGTTTGGTGAGAAGGTGGTGCTGGATGATGTTTCCTACGGGGTGCATCAGGGAGATAAGATTGGGATCATCGGGATTAATGGGACCGGGAAGTCTACGATTCTGAAGATCATCGGCGGTCTGGAGGAGCCGGATGAGGGACAGGTGATCACTCAAAATGGCCTGAGAATCACGTATCTTCCGCAGATGCCGGAGTTTCCGCAGGGAGCTTCTGTCTTGGATTATGTGGCAGAAGGAAAGTGGCAGAAGGACTGGAGTACTGAGAGCGAGGCAAGGAATGTTCTGAATAAGCTGGGAATTACAGACCATGAGGAGAAGATCGATCATTTATCCGGGGGACAGAAGAAAAGGGTGGCACTGGCAAGGACTCTGGTGAATCCCTGTGATGTGCTGCTTCTGGACGAGCCTACCAACCATCTGGATAATGAGATGGTGACCTGGCTGGAGGACTTTCTGAGAAGTTTTAAGGGCGTTGTGATTATGGTTACTCATGACAGATATTTCCTCGACAGGGTTACTAATAAGATTCTGGAGATTTCCCATGGCGGCCTTTATGCTTATGAGGCTAATTACTCGAAGTTTCTGGAACTGAAGGCAGAGCGTGAGGAGATGGAGCTTGCCAGTGAGAGGAAGAGACAGAGCGTACTCCGCATGGAACTGGAGTGGGCAAAGCGTGGATGCAGAGCCAGAAGTACCAAGCAGCGGGCACGTCTGGAACGCCTGGAGGCACTGAAGAACGGAAAGGCTCCGGTGCGTGATGCGAATGTGGAGCTGGATTCTGTTGAGACACGTATGGGAAAGAAGACAATCGAACTTCACCATATCAGCAAGAGTTTTGGTGAGAAGAAGATCCTGGATGATTTTAATTATATTGTGCTGCGCAATCAGCGTCTTGGGATTATTGGTCCTAATGGATGCGGAAAGTCAACACTCATCAAGATTATTGATGGGATGATACAGCCGGATGCAGGAGAAGTGGAAATTGGAGAAACCATTCGCATAGGGTATTTTGCACAGGAAGTGCCGGATATGGATACCAATCAGCGTGTGATCGATTATATCCGTGACGTGGCAGAGTATATTCCGACCAGAGACGGGAAGATTTCCGCAACAATGATGCTGGAGAGGTTTCTCTTTGATTCTGCCATGCAGTATGCACCCATTGCCAAATTGTCAGGTGGTGAGAAGAGGCGTCTGTATCTGCTGAAGGTCCTGATGGAGGCGCCGAATGTGCTTCTTCTGGATGAGCCAAGTAATGATCTGGATATTCCTACACTGACCATTCTGGAGGATTATCTGGATTCTTTTGCAGGGATTGTGATCGCAGTGTCTCATGACAGGTATTTTCTGGATAATATTGTGGACAGGATTTTTGCTTTTGAGGGGAATGGACATCTGACCCAGTATGAGGGCGGATATACGGATTATACAGAGGCGCTGGCGAGAAAAGGCGGGGCAGTATCTGAAGGACAGAGCACTGCAGTTGGTGCGGAAAAGAAGAAGTCGGCTCAGGCAGACTGGAAGCAGAATCGTCCCCAGAAGCTGAAATTTACCTATAAAGAGCAGAGGGAATTTGAAACCATCGATGATGATATTGCAGCGCTGGAGGAACTGCTGGAGAAGCTGGATAAGGATATGGAGGCCAATGCCACCAATTCTGTGAAGCTTCGTGAGATCATGGAGCAGAAGGAGAAGGCACAGGCAGATCTGGATGAGAAGATGTACAGGTGGGTTTATCTGAATGATCTGGCGGAGCGAATCGAAGCACAAAAAAGTGAAAAGTGATTTTTTTCAGATGCTATTGACTTTGCAGAGGGTTCTTTAGTATGATACAGATTATGGAAGATTGCAGGAGCTGCTTTGCAGCGGGGCAATTTGCGGATGCCGGGTCAGTAACAGAAAATATCTTTTGATTCTGACATCTGTAAGTGAACAGTAAGTGAACAGGAGATATAAAAATATGGCAGAACAGGTCAGAGTTGTAGTGGACGCAATGGGCGGGGATAATGCCCCGGCAGAACCTGTCAGAGCTGCAGTGGAAGCTGTAACAGAGAGACAGGACATAAAAGTAATTCTTACAGGAAAACAGGAAGTGATAGATAAGGAACTGGCGAAATATTCCGGATATCCGAAGAACCAGATCCAGGTTGTCAATGCATCCCAGGTGATCGAGACAGCAGAACCCCCTGTTTTTGCAATCCGTAAGAAAAAAGATTCATCAATCGTAGTAGGTTTGAATATGGTTAAGAAACAGGAGGCAGATGCCTTTGTTTCATCAGGAAGTACAGGAGCTGTTCTTGTTGGCGGACAGGTACTGGTAGGCAGAAGTAAAGGTGTGGAGAGGCCGCCTCTTGCACCGTTGATCCCTACCACGAAGGGTGTTTCCCTTCTGATCGACTGTGGTGCCAATGTGGATGCACGTCCATCGCATCTGGTGCAGTTTGCGAAGATGGGCTCTATTTATATGGAGAACGTAGTCGGTATTAAAAATCCAAAAGTTGCCATTGTAAATAACGGGGCGGAAGAGGAGAAGGGAAATGCACTTGTAAAAGAAACTTTCCCCCTTCTGAAAGAATGCAAAAGCATTAATTTCATCGGAAGTATAGAAGCCAGAGATATCCCGGCAGGATATGCGGATGTGGTCGTATGCGAAGCATTTGTGGGAAATGTAATCCTTAAATTATATGAGGGAGTTGGTTCTGCCCTGGTCCAGAAGATCAAAGAAGGAATGATGACCAGCACAAGAAGTAAGATCGGTGCACTTCTGGTAAAGCCTGCACTGAAAGAAACTCTGAAATCCTTTGATGCAACGGAATATGGCGGAGCACCGCTTCTGGGGCTTAAAGGACTTGTGGTAAAGACGCATGGAAGTGCCAAAGCCATTGAGATCAAACATGGTATTTTCCAGTGTGTACAGTTTAAACAGGAGAAGATCAACGAGAAGATCGCAGAGCGTATTCTGGAGGATCAGGAAGTACTGAAGTCCGGAGCAGAATAGAGCAGGACAGGAACAGAAACAGGAAGGAGGGTTGAAGATGGAACTGGAGAAAATAAAAGCTATCATAGCAGAGGTTCTGAATATTGATGCAGATTCGATCACAGAAGACACTACATTTGTAGATGATCTTGGTGCAGACTCTCTTGATATTTTTCAGATTATTATGGGGATTGAAGAGGAGTATGACATTGAGCTGGATAATGAATCTGTCGAACAGATTCAGACAGTCGGTGATGCTGTTGAAGCAATTCGGACAATTAAATAAAAATGTAACTGTCCGGCAGTCTGAAATTTGACAGGAGCATAATACAGGCGCACTGAGCAGTTGCAAAAAATGATGTCGCAGGGTTGTCAGATGACAGCCCTGCGCATATGGAGAGGGTTAGAGGAATGAATAGAAAGACAGAAGAATTAGAAGAAATCATAGGATATCATTTTAAAAATAAACATTATCTTACACAGGCACTGACTCACAGTTCCTATGCAAATGAGAAGAAGCTGGGGAAGCTGGGCAGCAATGAGAGACTGGAGTTTCTGGGAGATGCTGTGCTGGAGCTGATCAGCAGTGATTATCTGTATGCAAGATTTACCCAGATACCGGAGGGAGAGCTGACAAAGAAGAGAGCCAGCCTGGTGTGTGAGCCAAGCCTTGCCTATTGTGCAAGAGAATTCGGACTGCCGCAGTTTCTGTTGCTTGGAAAGGGCGAGGATATGACAGGCGGAAGAAACAGGGATTCTATCGTCTCTGATGCAACAGAGGCTTTACTGGGAGCTATCTATCTGGATGGTGGTTTTGCTAATGCAAAGGAGTTTGTGCTGAATTTTATCCTGAATGATATTGAACACAAACAGCTCTTTTATGATAGCAAGACTATCCTGCAGGAAATTGTGCAGGCACATTTTAAAGAAGAACTTTCTTACCATCTGGTTGGGGAAGAGGGCCCAGATCACGATAAAACTTTCCAGGTCGAACTTCAGATCGGAGAACAGGTCTATGGAATCGGAAAAGGACGTACAAAAAGAGCGCAGAACAGGAAGCTGCCTACAAGACCATTCTGATGCTCCGCAAAAAGAATATAAAGTAGGTGTTGTATGTATTTAAAAGCATAGAAGTGCAGGGGTTTAAGTCCTTTGCAAACAAGATAAAATTCGATTTTCACAACGGTATTACAGGAATTGTCGGACCAAATGGAAGTGGTAAGAGTAATGTCGCTGACGCCGTCCGCTGGGTTCTTGGAGAGCAGAGAGTGAAGCAGCTGCGTGGAGGCACCATGCAGGATGTGATTTTCTCGGGAACCGAGAACCGGAAGCCGCTTAGTTATGCTTCGGTTGCAATCACATTGGATAATTCAGATCATAAACTTCCGGTAGAGTACGAAGAAGTCACTGTTACACGTAAACTGTACAGATCCGGAGAGAGTGAGTATCTGATCAATGGTTCAGCCTGCAGACTGAAAGATATCAATGAGATGTTCTATGATACAGGTATCGGTAAAGAAGGCTATTCGATTATCGGTCAGGGACAGATTGATAAGATCTTAAGCGGTAAGCCGGAAGAGAGAAGAGAACTTTTTGATGAGGCCGCCGGAATTGTAAAATATAAGAGAAGAAAGTCCCTTTCTTTGAAAAAGCTGGAGGATGAACGGCAGAATCTTACCCGTGTGAATGATATTCTTGCAGAACTTGAGAAACAGATCGGTCCTTTGGAAAGACAGTCAGAGACAGCCAGGATCTATTTGAAGATGAAAGAAGAATTAAAAACATATGACATTAATATGTTTTTGCTGGAGGAAGAGCGGCTGCAGGAGCGTATTCGTGAAGTCAGTGGGAAATATGAGATTGCTTCTCAGGAGATGCAGGAATCAAATGCCCGTTATGAGAAGATGAAAGCAGAATACGAGGCAATCGAGGAAGAAGTAGATCAGATTGATCTTGCAATTGAAACTGCGAAGAACCAGATGAATGAGACGAATCTTTTAAAGCAACAGCTGGAAGGTAAGATCAATGTCCTGAAAGAGCAGATTAATACAGCCCGTATGAATGATGAGCATTATGATCATCGCCTGAGTACGATCGTCAGTGAGATAGATACAAGGCAGCAGCAGAAAAGAGAGCTTGAAGAAGAGAAGAAAAGAATTTCAGAACAGTTAGAATCAGCCAGTGGACAGGATACGGAAGCACAGCAGAGTTTAATTGAGATTCAGTCAAAGATTGCAGAACACAGTACTGAAATTGAGCAGAAGAAGCGGGAGATCATGGATCTGCTTGGAAATCGTGCTTCAACAAAAGCTAAGATTCAGCATTTTGATACGACGAAAGAACAGATCCAGACACGGAAGGCTGTCGTTGCCAGAAATATTCTTGAGATTTCGACGGTAGCAGAAGGACAGAACAACAGACTTAAGAAGTATGAAGAAGAACTTGGTCAGATCCGTGAGCGCATTCAAACCTATAAGGATAAGATTTCCCTGAACGAACAGGAACTTGGCAAGCTTCAGAATGAGCTGAAAGAGAAGCAGGAAAAGTTACGGATCGGACAGACCGCTTATCACAGAGAGTCTTCCCGTCTGGAGTCATTAAAGAATATTACAGAGCGCTATGACGGATATGGTAACAGTATCCGAAAGGTAATGTCGAATAAAGAACGTGAGAAAGGTCTGATTGGTGTTGTAGCGGATATCATTAAGGTCGATAAGGAATATGAGATCGCTATTGAGACAGCACTTGGAGGAAGTATTCAGAATATTGTTACAGATAATGAAGATACAGCCAAGCGTATGATTGATTTCCTTAAGCGTAATAAATTCGGAAGGGCAACATTTCTTCCGCTGACAAGTATGCATGGCGGCGGAGGAATCAGGAATCCGGAAGCACTCAAAGAGCCGGGAGTGATCGGACTTGCGAATACATTGATCCATGTGGAATCAAGATTTGACGGACTGGCAGATCAGCTGCTTGGTCGTACGATCGTAGTAGACCACATCGATCATGGAATCGCAATTGCGAGAAAATACCGCCAGTCTCTGCGTCTGGTCACATTGGAAGGTGACCTGATCAATCCGGCGGGGTCCGATGACAGGTGGTGGCATTTAAGTAATTCAAGTAATACTGCTGAGCAGACGCCGCGAAATAC
>ENA-OQKB01000256-OQKB01000256.1-human-gut-metagenome-genome-assembly--contig:-NODE-256-length-12519-cov-5.586427_pt1 | contig 12519 bp, 7 predicted proteins | sample MGYA00242646_ERZ504793 | MGnify/ENA primary metagenome ERZ504793 (study PRJEB26092, sample SAMD00036409) | human gut metagenome | host: Homo sapiens | study: EMG produced TPA metagenomics assembly of...
TTTTTATATGCATGTATCAGAGATTATTCACCCCAATTCATTGCTTCCATACGTTTGTAAGAAGCATAACGTTTCTTGGCCATTTCTTCGCAAGCAGCAAATAGATCTGCTGCTTCAGCAGGATACTGTTTCATTACAGAAGCAAAACGAACTTCGTTCTTCAAGAAATCCTGGAAACCTTCCCATTTCGGTTCTTTAGAGTCAAGCATGAATGGATTCTTGCCTTCTTCTTCCAAAGCGGGGTTGAAACGCCACAAGTGCCAGTAACCGCATTCTACAGCCTTAGCCTCTTCAGCCTGGCTCTTACCCATACCTGCCTTCAAACCGTGGTTGATACACGGAGCGTAAGCGATAACCAATGACGGACCGGGGTAAGCTTCTGCTTCACGAATAGCTTTCAAAGTCTGAGCTTGGTCAGCACCCATAGCAATCTGGGCAACATATACATAACCGTAAGTAGTAGCGATCATACCAAGGTCTTTCTTACGTACACGCTTACCTGAAGCGGCAAACTTAGCGATAGCACCCAGCGGAGTAGCCTTAGATGACTGACCACCGGTATTAGAGTAAACTTCAGTATCCAATACCAAAATATTTACATCTTCACCGGAAGCAATCACGTGGTCCAAACCACCGTAACCGATATCGTAAGAAGCACCGTCACCACCGATAATCCATTGGCTCTTCTTAACCAAATAGTTCTTGAATTCTGCAATGGTAGCGCAGTTCTTACATTTATCTTTAGCAGCTTCCACCATTGGAATGATCTTTTCGGCAGCAGCTTTGCTCTTGTCTGCATCGTCCTTACCGTCAATCCATTCCTGGAATGCTTCTTTGTATTCTGCCGGACAAGTATCACTGGCGATAGCATCCTTCATAGCAGCTTCGATACGTGCACGAAGTTTCTTGTCAGCCAAAGTCATACCTAAACCGAATTCGCAGAAATCTTCGAACAATGAGTTAGCCCAAGCAGGACCTTGACCCTTTTCGTTCTTAGTATAAGGAGTTGAAGGAACAGAACCGGAGTAGATAGAAGAACATCCGGTAGCGTTAGCAACCATTTCACGGTCACCGAATAACTGGGAAATCAGTTTCACATACGGAGTTTCACCACAACCTGAACAAGCTCCAGAGAATTCAAACAACGGAGTAGCGAACTGAGAGTTCTTCACATTGGCTTTGATATCTACCAAATGTTGTTTGCTCTTCACGTTCTTAGCGCAGTATTCCCAATTGGCTGCTTGAGACAACTGGCTTTCCAAATGTTTCATTGTAAGAGCCTTGCCTCCCTTCTTCGGATTGCCCGGACAAACATCGGCACAGTTACCACAACCCAGACAGTCAAGCACGTCAACCTGGATACGGAATGTCATTCCGTCAAATTGTTTACCTACAGCTTTCAATGTCTCGAAGTCTGCACCCTTCTGTTCTTCAGCGTCAAGAACGAACGGACGGATGGAAGCATGAGGACAAACATATGCACACTTGTTACACTGGATACAGTTTTCAGCATTCCATTCAGGTACGAATGCAGCTACACCACGTTTTTCGTATTGAGCAGTACCTTGTTCCCAAGTACCGTCTTCGATGCCTTTGAATGCAGATACCGGCAACAAGTCACCATCCTGAGCGTTGATAGGACGAACTACTTCGTTGATGAATGCAGGGTCATTGTTAGCAGCAGGAGCTTCAACTTCCAGATTAGCCCAAGCCGGATCAACAGCCAATTGTTTGTATTCACCACCACGGTCTACGGCAGCATAGTTCTTGTTCACCACGTCTTCACCCTTCTTGCCATAAGACTTAACGATGAATTTCTTCATCTGTTCTACAGCCAAGTCAACAGGAATAACGCCTGTGATACGGAAGAATGCTGATTGCAGGATGGTATTGGTACGGTTGCCCAAACCGATTTCCTGAGCAATCTGAGTTGCATTGATGTAGTAAACAGTGATATTGTTCTGAGCGAAGTATTTCTTCACTTTGTTAGGCAGGTTCTTTGCCAGTTCTTCACCTTCCCAGATAGTGTTCAGCAAGAAAGAACCGTTCTTACGCAAACCACGGGTTACATCGTACATGTGCAGATAAGCCTGTACGTGGCAAGCTACGAAGTTCGGAGTATTTACCAAGTAAGTAGAACGGATAGGAGTATCACCGAAACGGAGGTGAGAGCAAGTGAAACCACCTGATTTCTTAGAGTCGTATGAGAAATAAGCCTGGCAGTGCTTGTCGGTGTTGTCACCAATAATCTTCACAGAGTTCTTGTTGGCACCTACAGTACCGTCAGCACCTAATCCGTAGAATTTAGCTTCGAACATGCCTTCACCGCCCAATGCGATTTCTTCTTCCTGGGGAAGAGAAGTGAAAGTTACATCGTCTACGATACCCACAGTGAAGTGGTTTTTCGGCATTGGCAGAGCCAAATTCTTGAATACAGCGATGATTTGAGCCGGAGTAGTGTCTTTAGAACCTAAACCGTAACGTCCACCTACGATAACTGGGGCGTTTTCTGTTCCATAGAAGCAGTCTTTAACATCCAGATACAAAGGTTCACCGTTTGCTCCCGGTTCTTTAGTACGGTCAAGAACAGCGATAGTCTTGGCAGTCTTAGGTACAGCAGCCAAGAAATGTTTAGCAGAGAACGGACGGTATAAGTGTACAGAAACCAAACCTACTTTTTCACCTTTGCTCATCAAGTAGTCGATAGCTTCGCGGGCAGCTTCTGTAACAGAACCCATTGCGATAATTACGCGTTCAGCGTCTTCAGCACCATAGTAATCGAACAAACCATGAGGACGGCCTGTGATTTTGCTGATTTCGTTCATGTATTCTTCTACGATAGCCGGAACAGCTTCATAGAAGTTATTGCAAGATTCTCTGTGCTGGAAGAAGTGATCGGGGTTTTCAGCCATACCGCGTGCAACAGGGTTGTTAGGATTCAACGCGCGTTGACGGAATTCTGCCAAAGCCTGTTGATCAATCAGACCTGCCAAATCTTCATTCTCCAGCATTTCAATTTTTTGGATTTCGTGAGAAGTACGGAAACCATCGAAGAAGTTGACGAATGGCACGCGAGATTTGATAGTAGCAAGATGGGCTACAGCAGCCATATCCATAACTTCTTGTACAGAACCTTCGCACACATGGCGAAACCTGTTTGGCGGCAAGCATTGACGTCCTGATGGTCACCAAAGATACACAATGCGTGTGAAGCCAATGTACGAGCCGATACGTGGAATACGCAAGGCAGGAATTCACCGGCAATTTTGTACATGTTAGGGATCATCAGCAACAGACCCTGAGATGCAGTGTAAGTGGTAGTCAACGCACCTGCCTGAAGAGAACCATGAACAGCACCTGCTGCACCGCCTTCTGACTGCATTTCTTGTACCAAAACTGTTTCGCCGAAGATGTTTTTACGACCTGCGGCAGCCCATTCGTCTACGTATTCAGCCATAGTAGACGACGGAGTGATGGGATAGATAGCAGCTACTTCAGAGAACATATACGAGATATGTGCTGCTGCCTGGTTACCATCACAAGTGATGAATTTTTTTGTTTAGTCATACAATTACTAATTATTAGGTAATAAAATCTATTCTCTATCTCTTAATATAAAAAGCCGAAAAGCCATAATGGGATCATATTTCCGTGTCCTAATTCCAATTTGTGTAGGGCATAATACACGTTTGGATTATTTTTGAACTTGCACCCTTCTGCGCAAATACGGAAATGCAGTCCGTTGTCTACCATAAATGAAGTGCCTTTATCGCCTTTATATAGTTTATGGTCCTTATACAGGGTATTCATGAAAAATGTATCCAGAACATCCTGTTCTTCGACCTTTACCGGATAAATGGAGTACATCAGGTTGGTGTTGTGCATCATCAGTTTGGAAGGTTTCTTGGGAAATTCCTCTCCCTTGGGATAAACCATATTGATAAGACGCGCATCTGCCAGATACTTAATGTAATTCATCACCGTGGCACGTGAGGTTTGAATCTCCGTGGCCAGCTGGCTGACGTTCGGAGCAACGGGTCCGTCCACAGCTAGCAAATATAGTAATTTTTTTATCTTTGAAAGATATTTCAGCTCAATTTGTTTGATAAGAAGTATATCTACTTCTATCATCATATTCATAGTTTTTAGCAGATTCTCCGAAAAGTTACGTTTTTCCAGGAAGAATGGGTAGAAACCGTGATGCAGATAGTCTTGAAAATAATCCAACGGCTTCACGTTGCGCAGGATGGTTTTCGCTATCTGTTCGTGATTCTCCAAAATTTCTTGTAAGGTATAGGCACGGAAACAATTACCGCTTTGCAGATTCAGATATTCGCGGAATGAGAAACCTCTCAGGTAGTATACCTTGACAATGCCGCTCAGTTCTGGATTTTCTTCTTTCAGTCGCATCACGGATGATCCGGTGAATATAATCTTCAGAGTAGGAAACATTTCATAGCAAGCACGCAGGTCGTGGCTCCATTCGGGATACTTGAACACTTGGTCTATCAACAAAACTTTTCCTCCTCGTTTTACGAATTCTGCGGCAAACTCCACTAACGTATATTTAGAGAAGTAAAAGTTATTCATGTTGATGAACAGACATGAGTGATCCGTTCCGAACTTTTCTTTTGCATATTGCAGGAGGAAAGTCGTTTTCCCTACGCCACGAGTACCCTTGATGCCGATCAGTCTGTCGTTCCAGTCTATTTCGTCCATCAAGTCCCGGCGAACAGGAGCATTTGTATGTTCCACCAGATAACTGTGTGTTCTGTAAAAGGTTTCCATGGTTGCTTTTTTATCGGTTGCAAATATAGCAATACTAATTCAAATTGCAAACTGGAGATAGCAAAATATTATTTTTTTTCAACTAAAAGACGAACAAGAGAAATGGTTTGTACTCTAAAACATTTATCTTTGTGTCCGGAAATGGAAGCGCTTTATTTATTCAATCCGGAAAATGATATGGCATTGGCTTGTGGTGATCCTTATTATATGGCACCTGCCAGTGCCCGGCGAATGGCGGCCGAGTTGTCCGTGTTGCCTGCATGGTATGCAGAACAGGGAGGAACTGTATGGCTGGATTCTGCTCTGCGTATGAAAACAATGGAAAGACAATCTTTTTTGCCGCCTTCGGTCAATTGGACTTCAGAATTCCTCCCCATTTATAATAAGGTGATTCCTTGGGGATGGAATCCGTCTTTGGTGCGTCGTTTGCAGGAAGCTGGATTTCCTGATACAGCATATCCTTCAGTAGAGCGTATGAAGCGTATCCGTCAAATATCCGGACGTCAGACGGCTGTAAAAGTGTTACGACGCCTTTGTAGGCATATAGGTGGGAATATTCCCACATTGGGGGAGGCTTTTGTATTGTCATCAACAGAGAAAGTGAAGGCTTTTGTGTTGTCTCATCCTCGTGCTTTGTTAAAAGCGCCATGGTCTGGTAGTGGGAGAGGGATACAATATGTTTCAGGTAGTTTTACCATCCCTCTGGAAGGGTGGATTCGACACATACTTACCACTCAGCATGAGGTGATAGGAGAGCCTTTTTATGATAAGCTTTTGGATTTTGCCATGGAGTTTTTTGCAGACGAGTGGGGACAGGTACATTTTATAGGGTATTCTTTATTCGAAACAGACAAGAGAGGTGTTTATAAAGAAAACTTGTTGGCTGCGGATCGGGTTATTGAAGAGAGGATATCCACATATGTTTCTGCGGAAATCTTACATCAGGTTGGGAGGGCGTTACAGGTGGAATTGGCGGAAGTGATAAAAGGGAGTTACGAAGGCTATCTGGGGGTGGATATGATGATATGCCGTACCCAAAACGGCGGGTATGCCATTCATCCGTGTGTGGAAATAAATCTTCGTATGAATATGGGAGTGGTAGCACGTTTGATATATGATAACTATGTGTGTGATGGCGGGCAGGGACGGTATGTTATAGAATATTATGCAAAGCCCGGTGAGGCATGGCATTCTCATCTTGCGCTTCAAGAAAAGCATCCTTTATATCTGGAAAATGGAAAAGTGAAGTCGGGTTATTTGTCACTTACACCGGTAGAGAACAATACGTCTTATCAGGCATATATCTTAATTTGATTTTCCGGATAAAGGAAGATACAGAAAAGAGGGGATGGTTACCATCCACCCCCTAATGCTTTATACAATTTTACTAATGTAATCTGTTTGTCTCTTATTGCATTACTTAATCCTATTTGTGCATCGAAATAGCTACGTTGTGCATCCAATACATCCAAATAGCCTATTACTCCATTGATGTATTGCAATTGGGCCAGTTCCATTGTTGCTTTAGAGGAACGTTCCAGTTGCAGACGCGATTCGTAGATATCTTTTATCTTATTAAAGTCCACAATGGCATTGCGGGCCTCTTTGAATGCAGTCAGCACTGATTTTTCATAGCTGTAGCATTCCTGTTCGTATGCGGCTTTCTTAGCCTTTAGGGTTGCTCTGTATTTTCCCATGGCGAAGAGAGGAGTTAGAAGATTGCCACTGATATAATGAATGGGTGATTTAAAGAAATCAGAGAATTCTTCACTTTCTACGCCATATTGTGCTGTGAGGCTGAGTCGTGGGAACATATTGGTATAGGCAATACCTACACTGGCATTGGCTGCTATTAATTTCTGTTCTGCTTCGCGTACATCGGGACGACGTTCCAACAGAGTGGAGGGTAGACCTACTGGTAATGTTTCAGGTAGTTTTACCTCTTCGGGCAGAATGGGACGCTGTATGCGGTGCGGGTATTCGCCTGCCAGGAATGCGATATCATTTTCTTTCAATGAAATTTTCCTTTCCAGTTCAGGAACTAAGGTTGCGGTACGTGCATACTCCACTTGTGCCTGTTGATAAGAAGTTTCTGAAGTCAGTCCTCCTTCAAAACGAAGCTTTGCCAGGCGTACTCCTTCTTTACGGGCATAGAGTGTTTGACGAACGATGTTCAACTCATTGTCTAATGCGACCAATTCAAAATAGGCTTGTGCCACTTCGGACACAATACTCATTTTCAAGGCACGTTGCGCCTCGATGCTTCCCAGAAATTGTGCTATGCTTTTGTCTTTTGCCCAACGCAGGTTACCCCATAAGTCTAATTCCCAAGTCACGGTAAGTTTACCACCCTGTTCGGGGTCATTTTTATAGTTGTCACCACCATAATTACTTCCTTCTTTTTGGGCATAAGCGCTTCCGTTCAGTTGGGGGAAAAGGTTGGCAAAGTCTATGCGCTTCATTGCGGCAAGTTCTTTTACACGTGCCGCAGCTATTTTCATGTCTTTGTTGTTATCCAACGTCTTTTCTATCAGGCTTTGCAAGGTTGTGTCCGTATAGATTTCCCACCATTGCATATCGGCTATAGATAATGTATCCTGTTGTCGTAATGTATCTAATTGTTGGGGAAGATGTAAGTCGGGACGTGTGTAGTGCTTACCTAATTGGCAAGAAGTCAGCAAAGTCATTCCTGATACGGCTATATATAATAATGTATGTTTCATCATTTCTTTCATCTTTTTATATCCTTATTTTTGTTTCATCTTCGCTTTCATCTTGTATATCAGTACAAAGAAGAAAGGTACTAACAAAATTCCCACAGTTACAGCAAAGATCATTCCGAAGAATACACCTGTACCAATAGCCTGACGGCTGGCTGAACCTGGCCCGCTGGCAATGACCATAGGTAACATACCTAAGATGAATGCCAATGAAGTCATCAAAATAGGTCGGAAACGGAGCTGTGAAGCATGAAGTGCAGCTTGTACTACATCTACTCCTTTGTCTACTTGTTCTTTGGCAAACTCTACAATAAGAATTGCATTTTTGGCGGCTAGTCCTACCAGCATCACCAATCCGATCTGGAAATAGACATCATTCTCCAGTCCACAGCCCCATACACCTAGATAAGCACCTAATGCGGCTACAGGCAAAGAGAGTAATACTGCAACCGGTACCATCCAGCTTTCGTATAAGGCAGCGAGGAACAAAAATACGAACATGAACACTAATGCCAGCACCATGCCGGTCTGTCCACCTGCCTGTTTTTCCTGGAAGGATAGTCCGCTCCATTCTACACCGATATTTTCCGGTAGGTGTTCGCGGGCTATTTGTTCGATAATTTCCATAGCCTGTCCTGAACTGTAACCGTCTGCGGCCTCACCGAGAATCACAGAACTGTTGAACATATTAAAACGTTTGATGCTGCCCGGACCAGTGGTATACGAAGTGGTACCCAGCGAGGTGAGCGGTATCATGGCATTGTCTGTACCCCGTACAAAAAACAGGTTGATATTCTCCTTATGTTCCCGGTAGGGTGCTTCTGCTTGAATATATACACGGTAGATGCGGTTAAACATATTGAAATCGTTTACATATACCGAACCTGTATAAGCTTTCATAGTCGAGAATACATCGGCTAAAGGTACTCCTGAGAATTTTACTTTGTCACGGTCTACATCAAAATAAAGTTGGGGGATATCCGCTTGTAAAGCCGAAGATAAACCTGATAATTCCTTACGTTTTGATGCATAATACATCAATGTATCCGTAGCTTGTACCAAATTTTCGAAAGTGGCATCTCCACGTGCTTCCAATTGCATTTCGAACCCGCCCGAACTGCCCAATCCCGGAATAACGGGAGGGGTGGAAAGATATACCTTGCATTCGGGGTATTGCGACATGTCTTTTTTTACCTGTGCCATAATATTGTCAATAGTTTGCGAGTCACGTTCCTCCCAAGGTTTTAAGATGACAGTCAGTTCACTTCGTGCCTGACTGGTTCCTACACGCGGACTGCTTCCCGCCACGCTTTGCACATATTCCACTGCCGGATTTCTCATCAGGTATTCCACAGCACGTTCCGTTACGATACGTGTACGTTCCAACGTTGCACCTTCGGGCAGCTCCAACTCTATTTTAAAATACCCTTGGTCTTCGATGGGAAGAAAGCTGGTGGGAATAATGCGATGGATTAACAGGATGGCGATCAATACCATGCCGAATGTGCTCAGTACCCGACGCGGGTGTTTCACAATGTGTTTGATAAACCCTACATATTTATGATTGCCGATAGCCAGCCACTCATTGATACGGCGGAATACGATATTCTTTTTCTTGTTCGGATCTTCCGGTTTCAGGATAAGCGAACACATGACTGGACTCAATGTCAAAGCTACTACCGTAGATAGCAATACGGATACTACGATGGTTACCGTAAACTGGCGATAAAGTTGTCCGGTAATTCCACCTAGAAAACTTACGGGAACAAATACTGCTGCCAGTACCAAAGAAGTGGCGATAATGGCTCCTGTAAGTCCTTCCATAGCTTTCTTGGTAGCTTGGTAGGGAGATAGTTTCTCCTCTTCCATGATACGTTCCACATTCTCTACTACCACGATAGCATCGTCCACCACAATACCGATGGCAAGTACCAACCCCAACAGGGTCAGGATATTAAGCGAGAATCCGAAAATCAACATGAATCCGAAAGTTCCAATCAGTGAGATAGGTACGGCAACTAGTGGGATAACTGTTGCACGCCAGCTTTGGAGTGAAAGGTATACTACGATAATAACCAGTATCAGGGCTTCAAACAGTGTTTTGTACACTTCATGAATAGATTCCGAAATATATGTGGTCATATCAAAAGGTATCTCGTAACTCATTCCTTCGGGGAAATTCTTGCTGATTTCCTCCATAGCTTCTTTCACGCTTTTTGCTACTTCCATAGCGTTGGCTCCCGGTAACATATAGATGGCCAATACCGCTGCATTTTCTTTGTTAATGGCACTCTCGGTATTGTATGATTGTGCTTCGAGTGAGATGCGGGCCACATCACGTAAACGGATGATGGAACCATCGGCATTGGCACGGACTACGATTTCCTCAAACTGGCTTACAGTAGATAGACGTCCCTGAGTAGTGATGGGAATGGTTACGTCTAATCCTTGTACGGGTTGTTGTCCCAGTACACCGGCTGCTGATTCCCGATTTTGGTCTTTCAGTGCATTCTGCAGGTCGGCTACGGTCAGACCGAAATTGGCCAGTTTGTCGGGCTGTACCCAAATTTGCATGGCGTAATATCGGCTTCCGATGTTTGAAACACGTCCTACGCCAGGGATACGGCGGATTAGGTCCAGTACATTCAGAGTAGCAAAGTTGCTAAGGTATATTTCATCGAACTTCGGGTCGGTAGAGGTAAGGCATAGGGTCAGCAATTGACTGGCAGCCTGTTTCTCTACCGAAATACCATTTTGTATAACTTCTGCTGGAAGACGTGATTCTGCTAACTTGATACGGTTCTGTATTTCTACTGCCGCCAGATCGGGATCTGCCGAGATATCAAAAGTGACGGTGGCTGAAAAACCTCCCGAATTGGAACTGTTTGATTCCATGTAAAGCATTCCTGGAGTACCGTTCAATTCCTGTTCTATAGGAGTGGCTACCGCCTGTGATACAGTCAGGGCACTGGCACCCGGATAGGATGCGCTGATTTTTACTACCGGCGGGGTAATCTGCGGATATTGGTCAATGGGTAGCATCGTGAGACCGATGATACCGACAATGACTATTAATATGGAGATGACAGCTGAAAATACCGGTCTGTCTATAAAGAAACTAACTTTCATAATGTCTATTGTTTTTTGAATGCGTAAATTTTCCTCCATAGGGGAATTCGTATTCGGGAGTGAAATTATCCGATCGTATCTTTTTCCTCCGTTTTTTTGTCTTCTACGGCAGGACTTACTTTTACTTTCATGCCTGGATTCAGCTTGTGGTATCCTTCTATAACAATGTCTTCTCCGGGAGCCAAGCCTCTTTCCACCACTACTTGATTCTGGAATTCAGGTCCTAATTCAATGAAACGTCTCTCTACTGTAGAATCTTTGCGCATTACATAAATATAGGCACCGCCTTTTTCTATGATAACGGACTTTAACGGAACTACCGTAGCTTTTTCTCTGACATCCAATAATAGTTTTACTTTGGTGAACTGTCCAGGAAGTAATATCCGTTCTGGATTCGGCATTTCGGCACGTACGGAGAATGTACCTGTGCGTGGATCAACTTGCGGTTCGGCAAAGTCTACCAGTCCTTTGTATGGATAAATAGTATTGTCTGCTAGAGTAATGGAAACATTGGGTTGCCAAGAGCGGGTAGAGTCTTTTTGACCTAAGTTCACATTACGCTCTTTGCTTTTCAGATAGTCTAGAGCTGTCATACTGAAATCCACTAATACAGTATCACTTTTTACTACGGTGGCAAGCAGTGATTTGCCACTTGGACCTACCAATGTCCCTAAATCCACGTGACGTTCACTGATATGTCCTGCTAACGGAGAACGAACTATCGTATAACCTAGTTCCAGTTCTGCTTGATCAAGGTCGGCACTACTCATAGCTACCGAGGCTTCTGCTGTTTCATATGCAGCAGTAGCATTGTCCAAGTCCAACTGGCTGGCAGCATTTTGTTCATATAGCGGACGGATACGTTCTAAATCGCGTTTTGCTTTTTGTGCCTGTGCTTCATCTTTTTTCAATTGGGCACGCGCTTTGTCAGCTTTGGCTCGATATTGATCTTGATTGATAACAAACAGCACTTGATTCTTAGTGACATATGTACCTTCTGCGAAAAGCATTTGTTCTAAATATCCCTCTACTCGGGCACGTACTTCAACGAATTGCTGTGCACGTACGCGTCCTACATATTCACCATATATTTCCACATCGTCTTGCGTTGCCGGCGCTATGGCAACTACTGGAAGTTCCGGCATCTTTGCCGGTCGATGGGAAACAATCAGATAAATCCCGATAACTAGTCCAATACCTATTACTACAAGCGCTGTTCTTTTCTTTTTTAGCGCAATTTCTTTGTGTGTAAAAAATAGTTTCATACTTTAGTTTTGTTATTGTTTAAGATGCCGTCAGTAGGAATACAAGCAGCGTGCCAAACTACTGTAAATAGCCTTTCCTTTTCATAATCAGTGCTTTATTACTGCTTTTGTTGATAGGGAAAGTGTGGAAAACAGGCAACAGCTGTAGAATAATTCCACAGTAGGCGAATTAAATTTAGTAGAGGATTATCGATTTGGGTGCAAAAATAGTAAAATAGTGGGTAATTTTAAAATATTTATTCATTATTCATTATGATGAAGACGATGTTGTAGTGTTAGCAGATATGTATGTAATTTAAATTTTGCTTGAGATCGTCATATTTGCAACCTTGTTGTTTTGAAATACGCTCCCTTTCATTTTGAAAAGGGTAGTATTTCCTTTTTTTATGACTGCATATAATATCTGTTTGTTTATCAATGGTTTATAATGTTTTTTTCATTTTGGCATAGTATTCGCTATATACTTGTCGAATATAAAAGGTATAAAAAGATGGGAGAATTTTATAATCCAGATAAATTATATAAAGGTGGAAGCCGGAATAATAGCTTGATAAATAAAAAAAATAAGAGTATTACGTTCGTTAGTTAGGGGTTAGGGTTACTTTTTATTTTTAGTA
>ENA-OQKB01000257-OQKB01000257.1-human-gut-metagenome-genome-assembly--contig:-NODE-257-length-12497-cov-5.260065_pt1 | contig 12497 bp, 17 predicted proteins | sample MGYA00242646_ERZ504793 | MGnify/ENA primary metagenome ERZ504793 (study PRJEB26092, sample SAMD00036409) | human gut metagenome | host: Homo sapiens | study: EMG produced TPA metagenomics assembly of...
ACTTCGACAGCGATTATGTCCGCGACGGCTATGACATCGCCCCGCTCCGTGCGCCGGTAAAAGGGGTTGCCGCACAGCGCGGCCTGCCGGTCTATCCCGATGAAGAGCGGCTTTTCGGCGGCCTGCCCTCGTTCATAGCCGATTCGCTGCCCGACCATTGGGGAAACACCGTGTTCAACGAATGGGCCAAAGTGCATCATATCCGTATGAGGGACTTGTCCGCCCTCGACCGTCTCGCCTATATCGGACGGCGCGGCATGGGGGCATTGGAGTTCGTCCCGCCCACTGCCGAGGAACTGGAGACACCGTTCAAGGTGGAGATCGCTGACCTCTACCAACTGGCCCGGCAGGCTTTCGAGGAAGCCGGACGGTTCAACGTCCCGGTATCGGGCAACCTGATGGTCGAAAGCCTGTTCAAGGTAGGAACGTCCGCAGGAGGACGACGGCCCAAAGCGGTGGTCAACGTCAATTTCGGGGAAGGACAATGTTACTCCGGACAGGTGGCGACCCCTTATCCGGGCTACACGCCGATGATCGTCAAGTTCGACGAACACCAGAAGATGCCGACGACACGGATAGAATACAGTTATTACCTGATGGCCGTAGACGCCGGGCTTCAGATGATGCCGAGCCGCCTGTTGGAAGGTGAGCAGACAGCGCACTTCCTGACCGAGCGTTTCGACCGCCGGAACGGCAAGAAGGTGCATATCCAGACATTGGCTGCCATGAACCCCCCGGCAGATTCTTACGAAGCACTATTCGAGGCGGCCTGCCGTATCGGCGTGCCGCCGGGGGAACTCCGGCAACTGTTTCGCTTGATGGTGCTGAACGTGCTGGGCGGGAACGTCGATGACCATAACAAGAATTTCAGCTTCCTGATGGGCGATGACGGGCGTTGGCACGTTGCTCCGGCCTACGACTACACGTTCTCGGTCGATCCGGACGCACCGTATTACGTCAACCGCCACAGCATGACTATCAACAACCGGACAGAGGGTATTACTGCGGCAGACCTGCTGGAAGTAGCCCGCCGGTACGGTATAAAGGCCGCAGAGCCGTTCATAGAAAAGACCATAGGCATCGTTTCGCGTTACCCGGAATACGGCCGGGAGGCCGGTGTCGGAGAGGAATGGATAGGAACGATAGAAAAGGAAATCGCTGCACGAGTGGAGTGCGTGCGAGCCGATTAAAATAGAGCATGGGATTTCATGCAGGGGAAATGAACCCACCCGTTTTTGTGGCGGGTGGGTTTGTCGTTGTCATTCCGCCCCTTTCTTGCTTAGGAGGGTCAACTGGTCGGGACGGTCGGGAAACCAATAGGCGTCGCTGTCAAGATACACGCATCTGTCACCATTCCAAGGCTTCCTGAAAGCTAATACCTCTTGAGGGCCGAATACTACTCCATAATCGTTTGTAAATGCTACCATGTCGCCTACGGCCAAATCGTCCTCCGTTTCCATGACTTCGGAAAGGCGATTGTAAAACTCCATGCCTTCGGCTTCACGTTCCGCTTTCCAGCGCAAAAAATCCTCTTTGTGACTTCTGCCCGTGCTTATCGGCAATAATTCCGAAGGCAAAACCTCCGCTTCCGAAGTACCGGATGAAATCAGAATAATGCTGTCGTCTTCCATGTTTTCCGGTGCAGAAATCACTCGGTAAGCCCCGTCGGACAAACCGTTGTCCGGGTCATGCCAGTAAAGCAGATTCCCGGTCTTGATAAAATCGTATTTTCCCATTGTCTTGTAAGTTATTGATTATTTATTTCCCTTTTTTCGATCCCTTTCCTTCGGAACCGCTTCGGGGTTTTACTGATGCAGTACACGGTCATCGGTACAGCTTCATACGACGGCTCTTCTTGCCAATTACGCTTCGCTTGGGAAGGAAGAATTTGCAAGAAGTGCACTTCAAGCCGGCGAATCAAGCGCGATGTTCGACTTTCGCATCGGATAAAACCCGTGCGGTGAGGGACGGGAAAGCCGGACGGGAGAAACAGGCGGCTCGTGCCGCTATAAAAGGGAAAGAATGCAGTTATAAGAGGAAACGGGTGGTGGGGGGGGTATTTTGGGAGGCTGACTATAAAAGGACGAAAACGGGCGATAAAGACAAAGGAGATAGCGCACCGACTGTGTTATCGGTACGCCATTTTGTACATTCAAATTTCGGAACCCGATGCTTTTCTATTCGTGGAACAATCCTTTTTCAAAAACATTCTTCTCCGAATGGCTCGATGTTCGCTTTTTGAAAAATTTGCGGGTTATGCTGATAAAGAAGCGGCAGGTTCAACATAGCCATAGGGTATTCCACGAAGCCGCTCCTGCGCTTATACTCGGAATCGGTTGCCAGTCCGTTTTTCACCAAGAACTCCATTGCTTCGGGGTAATGATTGACGTCGATAAATGTACGGTCCGGCAGACCGAGTGCGTCCATTTCCTCCAAATTAACGGAAAGCACGATATATTCGTCTTCATCTTCCACCATTACCAAGGTGAGAGCTAACCAACCATTGCGGTAAAACTCTGGTACGAGGTAATACTGTTCGCCTCTGAACTCGTATTCTTTCTGCCTGAAAGAACTGTCCGGCTCTACGATTTCAAATTCATCTTCGCCTGTGGCAAAGGCTATCATAGGGTTACTGGCATCTACATACGCTTCACCTGCTTTGTAACACAAATACTCTTTGTTTTCCGAACGAACGATTGTAAATTGAATTTCCATAAACTTTTTTCGCTATTAATTGATTAAACATCGTTTTTATTTTTTCCCTTCTTTCGGAAGCCTTCAGGCTTCTCCCGTCGGGATTTGATTTTTACGTGCATCAAAGATTGCCTTTCAGGGAGAAACAGGCAAGGAATTTGGACAGAATTTTATAGTTGCGGTATTGAGCGTCCGCGAAATATGGACGATTGAAAATCGGGAAAGCTGCTGAAAAATTGTGTTCAAATAGCGTAGCGGTACTTGAATGTTCCTCCAAGGCAATACCTTTGCACCGGAAAAAGCATGTCCCGACGGGCAGAGCCGTCGGCGAAGGGATTTCCATACAAAAGGAAAACGAAGGGGTAAAAAGGGAGATCTGCCGGTGGCAGGTGCTAAAAAAGACAGCCGGGCTGCACTGCATGGCACAGCCCGGCTTCGGGCATTGCCGTACCGATGTCACGTATGCAGTCCTCACAGTTATCGTTACCTCCTTTTGTAGGTAATATGCAAATCAGCAGAACGGATTTCTCCGCCCTGCTTCTGAATTATGGTCAAGCTGCCGTTTCTTCAGGCTGTGGCAGTGCTTCGGGTTGCGCTTCTGCCGTGACTTGTGTTTCTTCGGTCTCGGCGGCTTCTGTCTGCTTCTCCTGCTGTTCCTTTACCAACAGCACGGCTTTGCGTTCCTCGATACGTTTATGGCGTTTCTCATACACCTCATTGTATTCACTTTCAATTCCGGCGAGCGTGTCGGGCATGTGCTTACGGGCAAAATCGAGCAAGAGGGTGGCGGCAGCGTTACTACCGTATGCGCCTTTGAAGCTCTCTATCAAGAAATCCCTACGGATAACGGCTTTCTGCTTGGCTGTGAGGTTGGCGATGATGTCCATCTTTTCTTCGTCCGTAAGATGTTGATAGACTTCTTTCTCTTCGATACCGAATATCTCGAAGTGTTCCTTGCGGAGAGACGACAGCAGGAAGAAATATATCATCTTTTCTTCGTCCTGCGTGAATTTGCTTTCGGACATATCGACATCCAAAATCTGTTTCTTGGTATCTTCTACCGTTTTCTCACGGGCTATTTCCTTGTTACGCTCGTCCTGCTTCTCCAGTTTCTCCATCGGGGAGAGCGTTTTTTCGGTTGCTTCGTTTGCATTGACGGTGGCACTTGCCTTATAGCGCAGTGTAATTTCTTTCTGCCCGATGCAGATATAAAACGTAAGTTCGCCCGTGTCGATTCGTTCATGGATTGACCTGCATTTTTCCATATAGTTGCTGAAATCCTGCTCGTACTCCTTGTATGCCTGTTCGTATTCCTCGATAGTGTCGTATTCTTCCTTTTCGGGAGCTACGGGCGTTTCGGGGTATGCCGTGGCATAGGTATTTAAATGCTCAACCTCGTACCCCATAGCGGTAAGGCGTTCCACTGCAACCACATTATTGTTGAAATCTTGGTAGCCCAACGATACGGAGGGGTATTGTTCCACAAACTGCAAGGCTTTCTCCACGAGATAGGAGGCGTTCATTTCGGCCAGACAACTCCGGTTGGCGCAATTTCCGCAACCACCCTCGCAGAACAACATCATGTTGTTGGTATTGTGGGGGCATGAGGCGCACAGGGTCTTATCGAATGCGTAACGGCTAAGGTCTGTCGTGAAATCCTGTTCGATAAACTTTGCTACCTCGGCGGCTTTCAGTCCTCGCCAACTGTTGTAAGAATCGGCTTTCAAATGCTTGTCGTACACCTCTTTCTGAATATCCGTACCGTACCGGCAAATTTCGCTCGCCACGCTGATTGTGATTTCGTCCTTTTCCAGAAGTTCGGCTATTTCGGGTATCAGTGAGACGAATTTCAAACGGGTACGGATATAGTTCTCGTTCTTGCCGAACTGCACGGCCAACGACTGCATGTAGATACTAATTGAAAAGTGCACCGTATTTTAATTGAAAAGAGCTCCATCCATACTTGTTACAAAATTACATATAAGTTTAAAATCTTCATTTATCTTGTCTCATTTTTTGTGTTTCTTTGAGCCTATAAGAGAGTCCGGTCATATTTACCAGATAGGCTTTATGTGTAAGCCTGTCGACCATTGCCGCTACAAGCACCTTGTCCTTTATGATTTCATTCCATCTGTTAAAAGCCAAATTAGTAGTAATGATTGTAGCTTTTTTCCCGGCCCTTAAGGACAAGTGGTTAAAAAGCAGTTCTCCTCCTTCCTTGTCACAACTGACATATCCGAATTCATCACAGATAACCAGATCGTATTTTTCAAACCGTAATTGCAACGCCCGCAGTGTCTTTGCGGATTTGGCTTCCCTTATCTGGGTAAGCAAGACAGGGACTGAAGTAAACAATACGGTAAAATCCTGCTGGCAGGCCTTTATTCCTAAAGCCGTAGCAATATGAGTCTTTCCCGTCCCCGGATTTCCATACAGGACTATGTTTCTTCCCTCCCTGATGAAGTCCAGTGTTTCCAATTCAGGCAATATTATCTGTGCCTCTTTGGGCATGTCTTCCATGACAAGTTCATGCAGATACTTCATTTGTGGGAATCCCGCAGATTTTATCCTTGATTTTCTTCTACATTCCCTTCTTCTGACACTTTCCTTTCCAAGCAATTCGGTCAAGAAATGCAAATGGCTCCAGTTTTCTCCGGCTGCCAATGAAAGGGTGTATTCCAGTTCCTCTTTGAAGGCCAGCAGCTTCAGTTCTGTCGCATAGTCATAAATGGTTCTTTTTCTGATTTCATATATTATAAACTTAAATGGTTGGTATTATATCATGCGCTTCATTGTATCCTGTCATGAGTGCCGTAATGCCTTCAAGCATATCCACGGCTTCTCTTTCTATATTCTCTTGTTGTGCCGGAAGAACAGGCGACTCCATGGATTCTTCCATCTCTTCCTGTGCGTTGCCATGCAACATGGCCTTTACCTGTTCCGGAGATATCTTTCTGACACCACGTCCGGTCAGTTCCCTGCATGCCCTGATGATGTCTGTCCCGGAAAAACCATTTTCCCATGCATAGTCCAGCAGCAGGACGAATGCCCTGTTGTCATTCTTGAAATAGCTGTCATACAGTCTTTTCAGTTCTTCCGGTGCTCTTTGCCAGACCACAGAATGAGGTAATGCACCCGGTTTACGGGAAAGTGTACGCAAGTAGTGCTCCAGCTTGATGCACCAGTCGCCACCACAATAACTGCGTTGGTGCGAGGCCACTTTCTCCTTCCCGTACAGGATGACGATTTTTTCACTGTAGACCTTGACATGTACTTTTTCTCCTACAAGGGAATCAGGTACGGAATAATGAACATTTTTCATGCTGACAGTCGACCACTTGTCCACGATGTACTCATTGACCTCAAAACAGCCAAGGTTGCCGGGAAAAGGCTTCAGCGATGACAAATCAGCCTCCAGACGCGATGATTTCTCCGCTGTTGAAAGACTGCCCTGCTCGTTGTTGACCTGCGTACACATTCGGTTCAAATGCTCCTGGGCGGAACGTATGTCATTGAAATGGTCAGTCAGGCAGAAAGCTTTCCTCCTGACATATTCCACGCTGCGTTCCACATGCCCTTTCTCCCATCCGGCCCGTACATTACAGAAACGGTACTCAAAACAATAGAAACCGGACATCTTCATCAGGGCTTCCGTAGGCTTCTTGTCACCACCGACAAAGCTCTTGACGGCTACACGCATATTGTCATAGACCATCATGGCGGGGACACCATGTATATCCCTGAAGAAGTTGCGGTGGGATTCCATGAAGGCAAGCGTATTCTGATGCCTGAAAAGGTAGGCGTATCTGCCATTGCTATGCCCGAAAGTGAATACGGCCAGATAAAACTTGGTCTTGACACCGTCAAATAAAAAGAAGGACTTCCACCCCAGTACAAACTCAAACAATGCACGTCCCGGCTCATAAGAAACAACCGGAATAAAGGTCTTCGCTTCTTTTTCTTCTCTTTGTATGACTCTATATTTTTTATATAACTGCACACTGTGGCATAACTGATGGTATATCCTTTGGATAACAGAAACTGGTGGATATCCTTCTTCAGCATGCGCTGCTTGCGAAGCCCCGTAGCTACCTTAACGGCATTCTTCTTCAGGCAAAACCCGATCTCGTCCTTAATCTCTTGTGTAAGGCGGCGAGGGCGGCGTTTGGAACTGTCATACTTGGGCTGGACGGTAAGCAAATCACTCAAAGCCTCTTCCGGATTATCAGTACGGATGGCTGATTCGTATTCTGAAAGAATATTGTCAACGGTATGACGGCTGACATGAAGTTCACGAGAGATACGCCGTTTGCTATAACCGCATACTCTATACATGTGTATTATTGATTGTCTTTCTACCATAGTCTTCATTTTACCTTTGTATTTGGATGATACAAAGGTCATTATACTTATCCTATGGCGGCGCACTTTTCAATTGGAATATTGGCGCACTTTTCAATTAGTATCTACATTCTTCGGGCATAGGAATGATGTTGTTGAAGTCGATGTAACAAGGCGTATTGTCATCATCGGTTTTACCTTTTAAGAAATTCATTACTTTTTGTACTGTTTCCCGGTCTGCGTTTATTTCTAAACGGTTTGTCACATGATTAGGCATAATCTTAGTTTTTTGAAATTGTTAATACTTATTTCCCCTCTTGTCGGCTCTTTCTTCCTGAACCGCTTTTGGGTTTTACGGATGCGGTACATGGCTGTCGGGAAAACTTCATACGGTGGCTTTTCTTGCCAAATTACTCTTACCCCTGTAAGGAAGAATTTTGCAAGAAATGCACTTCAAGCCACCGGATCAAGTGCGACGGCCTACCTTTGCATCTGGTAAAACCAAACCGGTGATGGAAAGAAGAAAAGACGGGAGATATGCGAAAGACCGGGGTCGGTATAAAGGGTGGATATTGCTCCGTGAGTGATTATAAAAAAGGAATAGGGCTGATTATAAAAGGTGACGGTTCTGCGTTCGGCCATTCGATAAAGGATACCGCAACCACCTCTGGCGGGTGCATTGCGGTATTTGTGGACAGCATTTTATGCTGCTTTGTCCGGCTTGCGCTGCCTTGTTTTCCAGCCGTACACGGCGGCTACATACGGATAGAGGGAACGTGTTCTCCGGCGGAAACCTTCTTCGTCGATTTCACGGTTGTAAATCTTATCGGCGATACGTTCCGCTTCGTCACGGTCTTTGGCGATACGATATAAGGCGTAGTTCGTACCGTCATGATGGCCCATCCGTCCGCGAATGTTGTAGCCGTCGCCGTACCATTCTGCATCGTCGCACTGGGATTTCAAAATATCGGCAATGGTGCTGCCCAATATTTGATAGCCTTGTCTCCGGCCTTTCCATAATCCCAAGTTGCCGAACACGACAATAATGCCGTCCACTTCTTTATTTAGGTTGCTCCGTTCATCATCCAACCAGCGATATACTTCTTCAGCCCATTCTTCGTCGCTGACCTCGTAACTGTCATCGTCCAATATTTCCCTCTGGGAATTTTGATAGTATTCTTTTGCCTTTTCGTCCAACAGGTCATAGCTTGACCAAATTATCTGTTTCATACGCTTTTGAATTTTAAGTTTGACTTTCATTTTTTATCCCTGCCTTCGGAGGGTTTCCCTCGTCCGGCGGGATTTGATTTTACGTGCGGACCACAAGGCGGACAGAAGGGAAACAAGGCAAGGAGGAAGCGGATAGTCCCGTGGACGGTTTCATTTGTGTTGAACAAGTATTGACGAGCTTGCGAGTTGATGGTTGTTAACCACAAATGAATCCGCGCCTTGCCGATTCCCGACCGCCTTAACTTTGCACGGGAAAATCAATGGACGACGGCGGACTCTTCGTGTGGAGTATGAAGGAGTATAAAAGTGGGGACGTTCCGGAACGGTAACGAGCAAAACAAAAGCGGCTTCCAAGCCGCTTTGTCCGGATAAGGCAGAGGTTATTTCTTGCCTTTTCCCGGTTTCTTTTCCGGCTCGGCGGGAGTTTCCTCCTTTTCGACGGCCGGATAGAACTTGGTGGTGACCATCACGATACGGCTGTGCTTTACGCCGTCCTTGTCGGACCACTCTTCGGGTTTGAAATAGCCCTCCACGGTCAGGAGCGTACCTTTGGTCAGTTGGTCGAACGAACCGGCATTCTCTTTTTTGCGCCATGCTTCCATGCTCATTAGAGCTGATATGCGGCTGGTTTCATCGCCGTTCTTCTCCTGACGGCTGATTGCCAATGGGAAACGTGCTACACTGGTGTTGGTGAACTGGCGGATTTCAGCGTCCTTTGCTACGAATCCGGTTACTACGAAACTGTTCTCGATCTTTTTCATTGCGATTGTTTTTTGAAGTTAATAAATCATTTTTACGGTGCGGAAAAAGTAGGTGCAGTCAAGGGGATGCACCAAGGATAGCGCATAAATACTCTTTATTTTGGAGCGCAGCCCCAAACCGAAGGCCCGATAAAGGAAGATTTATGCGGTACGCCATTGGTCAAGGCCGCATGGCCGTTCCCGTCTGCATACTAACTTTGCAACGGAATAATGATGATGACTTCGATAGAAAACGGTCGCGAAAAAGACGAGGCAAGACAGATCGTGGCGGATTTTGGTTCGAAAGGACTTGTCCGCCTGACAACACAAGGGACGGCTTATTCCGGCATGAAGCCGGGAAGAATACCAGGGATAGGAAACATGCCGTTCACTGGCAAGATGGAAACGGCACAAGCGGGTATGCCGTCCGACCAACCCATAGGGCTGCTTTTGCGGTGGATTTCAACGGATGGAGAGCCGACAATCGGCGTGTACGGTGTATCAGTGTGGGGCTGTCCTGCCTGTTCCCGGTCGAAGGAATGGAGAAACGGCAAAGGGAAAAAGGCAGGACGCTGCCTTGTGTGTAAAGCGGCGAGGTAGCGTTCGTGCGAGTGAACGTTCGATATAAAAGGATATGGCGTAGCCAGAAGGTATAAAGGGGTATTTCCGAAGGAAACGGTATGAGCGTATGTTCGAAAATAAAAGAGGGTATCGCACCGGCATATCTGTCTTAGCCGGTGTAAACGGGCTGAAACTGATACTACAGCCCGTTACTGTATTTACCTTTTTTCTGTTTCGGTCTGTAATTCTACCGGCTCGTCATCCCATGTCAGTTCTTTGCCGAGAAGTTTGTAAACAGTCCCTTTGGGGAGTTCTATCTCGATTGGTACGTTGTACACTTCTTCCAAATACTCCCAATGCCCACAACGGGCTTTTCGGGCATAATCCATTCTGTTCCGTCTTTATTTACTGCCAACCATGCCATAATATTACATTTTTAATCTGTTTCTTTGTGATAATTTTATTCTTCTTGTGTTATCATTCTCTTGCTGTATTCCAAAATTTTATCCATCGTAAGCCACTCCGGTTTTTCGTCCTCTTTGAAACTATCATGCAGTTTTATCATAAACTCAATTTGCAATTTTTCGTCACCAGCCCATAAGGATTTGGGGTGTCTGTTACCGTAATTAAGGTAATACTCACAATCTGACTGTAAGCGTCCTAATAACTGGTATCTGAAAACTGAATCTCTGTGTATTACTTCGTCTACCGTTACTCTTCCATTTGAATTTGTTACATCGTTTGCCATAATCTATAAAATTTTAAGTTTTCTTTTTTTCCCTCTTGTAGCACCAACTACTTTCGGGCCTGATTTAATTATGTCGCCTCGAAAGGTGTCATGGCTCTTTATGCAAGGTTTCACGATTAAATACTACCCGTGCGAAGCGGAGGGTGGAGATTTTGTCGTGAACCGTCAGGCTTGACCTTGCATACAAGAAAGACATGACAAGTACCTTTGCGACACAATTCATATCAGGCAGCCCGAAAGCGATGTGCGAATACAGGGAAGAGAAGGTCTCTTGCAAAAGGTCCGATAGTTTATATAAAAGGGTTGCAGCGAAAAGAAAAATATAAATGGATATTCCAGGCTGTATAAGAATTTTGATTGTGAGGATAAAAAAAGGTATTGAGCCAGCATGTTTATCGTGAGAAAAGAAACGGGCTGCAACTGGCAGTTCCAGTTCAGCCCGTAAAAGTACATCGGAGGTCTCTTGCCTGTTCCCGTCAGAAATGGGCTACCATAATCCGATGTTTGAAAATTCTGTTTTTATTGCTCGGTCGCCGTTGGTTTATCCAGATATGGTGTGCTCCGTATCCGAATATGAAATACTCATCGAGCGGGGTTTCGTTCTTCAAGCGTTCCATACTTGCACGAAGTTCGGTTTCATCGACTGAAAGAAGAATCGTGTTCATGATTCGGAAATAGATTTCTTCCGCTTCATCGCTATAGCGGCAAAAGACGTGTTCGATTGTTACATTCATAGTTCTATTGGTTTGATTGAGGTGTTTCGGGTACATTAGTCATTATTGATTCTCCGTCTTGATTGAAAATCTCTATTGTCGGGTTGCCGTCGTTTTCTTCGGGGAGCATGAATTCCGATGTATCGGTCAATGCTTGCCACTCTTCATAGCAAAGACGGTTGTCAATGATGTTCGACACGTCCTCACAGTTCCATGAGCGGACGATTGCCTCGGCTTCTTCGTAACTATTTGCTTTCACACTGAAATAATCCCGTTCCCAACTTGTAACCTTACGGTCTTGATAAAATTTGTATTTTCCCATTATCCTTGTTTTTTAACTGTTTACTTCTACAATATCCTCGATTCTGCCATATAGTATCGAGCGTAATGCTGTTTTGTCAGTAGCATAATACTCGTGAATACTTCCGTACTGTTTGACGAAATACCGTTTGAGAACGTCGGAAAAGTCAAAGTGATAACCGCTCAAGGCAATTCCACGTTTGAAATAAATGCTCTCTCGCACGTTACGGGTAATCCAGTTTTTTTCTTCCCGGTTTAACTTGCCTCCGTTATTCAGGTGTACCCGCAATTTGTAAACCTTGCTGTCCTGTAATATCTCCAGTTCGGGAATGTCCCATTTGACGAATTTTGTTGCTATCTGTATCATACGTTTGCTATCGTTTAATCATGGATAACCACTTCATCACGGTATTCTGAAATTTCCTTGCCGCTTTCAAGGCAGACAACTATGGTATTGCCATAGTCGCCCACAATTGTGCCTTCCGTGTAACCTTTATATGGATCGTGTAGCGTGCAGGATAAGCCGATAATATCGCTGTCTTCTTCGTATTCGTACATAGTGAATGTGTTTTAGGTTACAGTTTGATGTTCCATTTGCCTTGCGAGAATATCCGAAAGCTCACGTATTCGTCCTCTAACTCGTATGTCAGTATGCGGATATAGATTTTGTCTTTGGCTGCCAAAGAGGCTACCAGTTCATCAATTTCTTTTTCCGGGTATTCCCAACGGGAAGAAAATTCGGCATCTACCGTGTCGCCATACCGGTTGACAAGGCCGTTGAAATTATCGTCCAGAAATGCCTCTATCTTATCGAGGTCCTGTTTGTTTTCCGTACTTGCGTGGAAAATGTTTGTTGCATAGTTTGCCATAACTCTGAATTTTAAGTTTTCTTTTTTCCCTCTTGTAGCATCTGCTACTTTCGGGTTTGATTTAATTATGTCGCCTCGAAAGGTGTCATGGCTCTTTATGCAAGGTTTCACGATTAAATACTACCCGCGCGAAGCGGAGGGTGGAGATTTTGTCGTGAACCGTCAGGCTTTGACCTTGCATACAAGAAAGACATGACAAGTACCTTTGCGACACAATTCATATCAGGCAGCCCGAAAGCGGATGTGCGAACACAGGGAAGAGAAGATCTCGTGTAAAAGGTTGATGGTTTATAAAAAAGGG
>ENA-OQKB01000263-OQKB01000263.1-human-gut-metagenome-genome-assembly--contig:-NODE-263-length-12208-cov-3.688023_pt1 | contig 12208 bp, 8 predicted proteins | sample MGYA00242646_ERZ504793 | MGnify/ENA primary metagenome ERZ504793 (study PRJEB26092, sample SAMD00036409) | human gut metagenome | host: Homo sapiens | study: EMG produced TPA metagenomics assembly of...
CATCCTTTTTTGAGCAGGTTCATGGCTTCTTTTTACAATATAAGCATATCAAAAAAAGCAGAAGATATCTAATCCATTTCGGAATAAATATCTTCTGCTTTTAAGTTAATGACATTGGGTTTTTTATACATTTCCATGGACTACAGTAAGATTTTTGGCTCCATGGAGCTTACAGTTAATGAGGATTACGGTGTTTTCGTCTACAATGAGGACAAAGAAGTGCTGTATGAAAATCAGAAGATGACCAGGAATGCAAAATACCAGATGGAATTTTCAGACTTTCAGAAGATACAAAAAAAAGAGAAGCAGAATACAGCGAACTACATTCTCCTGGAAAAGGAGATTGAGCAGAATGGATGGCATGCCGCGTGCTATCTGCCGAAAAAAGGCATCATCAGTCCGATGCAGCCGATTCTTCTGATGGTTCTTCTGATGTGGGCAGGCTGCGTTATTTTCTCTGCGGTCGTGATTATGAAATTCTCCGGAAACATGGCGCACCGCCTTGAAAAGATAAAAATGACAATGTCCGAGGTAGAAGAAGGAAATCTGGAAGTGGAACTGGTTTCTACAGAAAGGGATGAAATCGGTGATCTGACGCGTGGCTTTAATCAGATGCTGTCACGCATCCGTCAGCTGATTCAGGAAGTCTATGAGAGCCGCATCCGCCAGAAACAGTATGAGATGACGGCGCTCCGCGCACAGATTAACCCGCATTTTCTGTATAATTCCCTGTCGCTGATCAACTGGAAAGCGCTGGAAATCGGTTCGGATGATATCAGCAAGGCGACGCTGGCGCTTTCGCGGTACTACAGGACTTCCCTGAACAAAGGCAAAAATACGATGTCCATCCGCGAGGAGATCGACAATGTGCGTTCGTATCTGCAAATTCAGGAAATGTTTCATGACTACAGCTTTACGGTTAAAATGGATGTAGCGGAGGATATTCTGGATTACCGTACATTGAACCTGATTCTGCAGCCGCTTGCCGAAAATGCGATTGCGCATGGAATTGACCGGCGGCGCGGCAGTGAGCCCGGCGTGATCACAATCAGCGGACGGCGTGACGGAAATTGTGTGGTACTTTCCGTGGCAGATAATGGTGTTGGTATGGAACAGGAGAAAGCACAGACAATTTTGACGGAGAAGAGCAGCGGCTACGGTGTGCGGAATGTCAATTCCCGGATTCAGCTCGAATACGGAGAAGCGTATGGTCTTTCGATTGAGAGTGAGCCGGGAAAGGGAACAAAAGTGACGGTGCGGATTCCGGGCGTGGAAAGGGAGGTACAGGCATGATGCAAAAAAAACTTGCGGCAGGCCTTGCTGTACTGCTGGCAGCGGGAATGGCGCTGAGCAGCTGTGGAGAAAGTGGCGCAGCAGGAAATGATTCTGTTTCCGATGCTGCCGGAAATGAGGCTGCGGCTCTTACGGAAGCGAAAACAACGCCGTACGGACGTTACCCGGAAACCATCACGTACACGCTGGCAAAAATGACGGGTGTGAATAATTCCAATCTCCCGGAGGGAGAAACCTATGAGGACAATGCCTATACACGCCTGATCCGCGAAATCATTAATGTACAGAACGAGGATGTTTATGAAAACTACGGTGATACCTATAACGTTGGCATTTCTACCATGATTGCAACAGGAAACATTGCCGATATCATGGTTGTGGATCAAAAAACGATGAATGCCATGCAGAAAAACGATCAGCTTGCCGATCTTACAGAGGTTTATGCAAATTGTGCCAGCGACCGTATCAAGGATATTTATGCAAGCTACGGTGAGGAGATTCTGCAGGGCTGTACCTTTGACGGAAAGCTGATGGCATTCCCGGAAACCAACATTTCGGACGGTCCGAATCTTCTATGGGTGCGGAAGGACTGGATGGAAAAACTGGGACTTTCCGTACCGGAAACGATCGATGATGTGAAACATATTGCGTTGACGTTTGCAGAGGAGAATCCGGCAAACCAGGAGATGGGTAACATCGGTCTTGCAGTCAGCACAACTCTGTACGGCGGCACGGGCATTTCTTCGGAATACGGCATGAATCTTATTTTTGCCTCATTTGGTGCATATCCGGGAAGATGGCTGACGGATGCGGAAGGAATGCCGGTTTATGGTTCCGTTCAGCCCAATGTAAAAGACGCACTTGGCATGCTGGCCGACTGGTACCAGGAGGGCGTCCTTGACCGGGACTTTTTGATCCGCACACAGGATGACATTGCCGAGCTCATTGCCCAGGGACGCTGCGGCATTTTCTTCGCACCGTGGTGGGCACCGAACAACCCGCTCTGGCGCTGTCATGAGACGGATCCGGAGGCCGACTGGCAGCCGTTTCTGATTCGGACCGGGAAGGATGGAAGTGTGCGATACTGCAACGAAAAGCTGACCGGAAATTATGTGGTAGTGCGAAAAGGGTATGAATATCCGGAGATTGTGCCGAAGATTCTGTCGGTGATGTTTGATTATATGCGCTATTCCTACGATGATCCAAGGGGAGAATTTCAGCAATATTATACGGGAAATATCGATCCGACGGCACGCCCCTTAGCAATCAATCTCGACTATAATCAGGCACTGACGATCTGTTACGAAAATCTGCAGGCGGCACTGAACGGGGAAAAATCGGAGGATGAGCTGGAGATTTTGGAAAGATCGTTCGAAAAGGTATGCCGCGCCTATCTGGAGAACCCGAAAACAGCGAGTGCGGAGGAGTGGAGCGCGTATTTATCCCGTATCACAGCCTGCTCGCTTTTAAGCGACGAAAAGATTCAAAGAGTGAATACGATTTATCCGACCCGGACGAAGACCACAGAAACATATCGTTACACCTTAAAAGAACTGGAATCGGAGACCTTTTTAAAAATTATCCGGGGCGAGTCTGAGCTTTCTTCTTTTGACGACTTTGTAAAAGAGTGGCAGGAGGAAGGCGGAAATGAGATCATTCAGGAGATGATTCAGGAAAGGAAAAGCCTGAGTTCACAGGAAAATCAGAAGACAGAAGAAAAAGCCGAGCAGAAGGCGGAATAAAAAACAGAAGAGGAGGCAGGACGCACCGGAAAAACGGTAGCGCGGCCTCTTTTTTTGTTTGCGGAAAAGAATTCTGCAGATTGCGGAAATGATTTTCCGGATACGCTCCGGTGTAGAAATGTAACGTAGAAATCCAACATAGATCATAGATTCTTGATATTTCAGAAAAATCCGCCAACTGCTATAATAAAATCAATAAGAACGAGAGATACCAAGCAGCAAATGCGATATGACAGCAGACGTTCCAGAAAGAAAAATCATATAAGGAGGATTTTCAATATGAAAAAGAAAGTAGTATCTATTATGATGACCGCAGCACTTGCAGTTGGCATGCTGGCAGGATGCGGAAACAGCGACAGCGGTTCTTCAAATGCCGCTTCCGGAAACGATTCCAAGAGCACATCCGAGGCAGGAAGCACAAGCGCATCTGCTTCCAACGCAGCAGAGGAAGAGGAAATTACCACAACCCTTACCGTATGGTCTCCATCAGAGGATCAGGCAAGCGACAGCGGTGAGTGGCTGCAGACCATGTGCAATCAGTTTGCAGAGGAGCATCCATCCTGGCACATTACCTTTGATTACGGTGTATGCGCAGAGAGCGATGCAAAAGATACCGTAACACAGGACGTTGAAGGAGCAGCAGATGTTTACATGTTTGCAAACGACAACCTGACATCCCTGATCGCTGCAAACGGAATTTCAAAACTCGGCGGACAGACAGTTGAGGAGGTAAAAGAGAACAACTCTCAGGCAATTGTAGATTCCGTATCCGTTGACGGCGATATCTACGGTGTACCATTCACCACAAACACCTGGTTTATGTACTATGATAAATCTGCATTCACTGAGGATGAAGTGAAAAACCTGGATACCATGATCGCAAAAGACAAGATTTCCTTCCCGATTACAAACTCCTGGTACATTGCTTCCTTCTACGTAGCAAACGGCTGTACGCTGTTCGGTGAGGACGGAACAGACGAGGCAGCAGGCGTTGACTTCGAAGGCGATAAAGCAAAAGCAGTGACCGATTACCTGGTTGACCTGGTAAACAATCCGAACTTCGTATCTGATGCAGACGGATCCGGTCTTTCCGGTCTGCGTGACGGTTCTGTAAAAGCAATGTTCTCCGGTTCCTGGGATGCATCCGCAGTTAAAGAGGCACTCGGTGATAATTACGGTGTTGTACAGCTTCCGACCATCACCATCAACGGCGAGGAGAAACAGATGAAATCCTTCTCCGGTTCTAAAGCAATCGGTGTGAATCCGAACTGTGAATATCCGCAGGTTGCAGTTGCTCTTGCAAGATATCTCGGAAGCGCAGATGCTCAGAAAGCACACTATGAAATGAGAAACGTAGTTCCGTGTAACGAAGAGCTGCTTTCCCAGATCACAGACGATGCACTGGTAACTGCTCAGAACGATACCTTCAACAATACTTCTATCATCCAGCCGTTCGTTAAGAATATGAGCAACTACTGGACTCCGGCAGAGAATTTTGGTAAATCTCTGGTCAACGGTGAAGTTACCCATGATAACGCTGCAGAAATGACAGAGAAACTGAACACAAGCATGAATACTCTGCAGTCGAGTAAGCAAGACAGGCACTGAAGTGTTCGGAAATCAACAGGATTGAAACCACAGGCATTGTCAGACACCAGGATTGACAATGCCTGTCTTTCGGAAAGGATAGATTATGGCATCATTGAAAAAACGCGCCAAAGAGTTTGAGACTCCCTATCCGGTGACAAAAGCCATCACAAAGGGCGATGCGGTCACGAAACTTTCCATGTTTGTCATGGGACTGGGAAATCTGGCTCACAAACAGATCGTAAAGGGTATTTTATTTCTGGCAGTAGAAATTGCGTATCTCCTGTTTATGATCGAAGGCGGTATCAACAATCTCTATCATCTCATCACCCTGGGCGGCCGTGCGCAGGAAGAGGTGTGGAACGAGGCCAAGGGTATTTATGAATATACCGGCGGCGATATGACAATTCTGTTCCTGCTCTACGGAGTAGCAACGATTTTTATTACGGTTCTCTTCTTTATGATCTGGCGTGTCAATATGAAGAGCGCTTATGAGGTAGAGTGTCGTGCAAAGGAAGGGAAACATATCAACACCATCAAAGAGGATCTGGAAGCACTCGTTGACAAGAGACTGCACTGGACCCTGCTGACACTTCCGATTCTCGGTATTGTGATTTTCACAATCCTTCCACTGGTCTTTATGATCTGTATGGCTTTCACCAGCTACAGTAAAGTCGGCGACCATCTGACGATTTTTCATTGGGTTGGACTGAAAAATTTCAGTACGGTTCTTGGCATGGGCAACTCGATCGGCAAGACATTCTGGTCTGTTCTTGGATGGACCCTGATCTGGGCTGTGCTCGCTACCTTCCTGAACTATATTCTTGGTATGATTCTTGCGATTGTCATCAATCGTAAAACAACCCGCATCAAGGGATTCTGGAGATTCTGTTTTATGCTCTCCGCTGCAATTCCGCAGTTCGTTTCTCTTCTTCTGATGCGTACGATGTTAAAGGACAACGGCCTGATCAACAACCTCTTGGTTCAGGCCGGTCTGATCAGCAGTCCGCTTCCGTTCCTGACAAATGCGACCTGGGCGAGAGCAACGGTTGTTATCATCAACCTCTGGGTTGGTATTCCGTTTACCATGATGCAGGTTACCGGTATCTTACAGAACATTCCGGGTGAGCTTTACGAGGCAGCCCGTGTTGATGGCGCAGGCCCTGTGACAATTTTCTTTAAGATTACGCTGCCGTATATGCTGTTTGTCACGACTCCGTATCTGATTACGACGTTTACGGGTAATATCAACAACTTCAACGTTATCTATCTGCTGACTGCAGGAGCACCGGTTCCGGTCGGAGCAACCGCCGGAAAGACGGACCTTCTGGTTACCTGGCTGTACAAGCTGACGGTTGACTTACAGTACTTTAACGTTGGTGCGGTTGTCGGTATTCTTACCTTTGTCATTCTGGCTGTGGTTTCACTGATCACGTACCGGAATACTGGTTCTTACAAGAACGAGGAGGGATTCCAATAATGAATAACAAAGAGAAAAAAACACACTCCATGAAAGCGCGTGGAATGATTTCCGATGTGATTGTACATGTGGTTCTGGCACTGCTTGCGATTGTGTGGGTGATTCCGGTTCTGTGGATTGCACTCTTAAGCTTCAGTACACAGAAGGGATCTTATGTTACCAGCTTTTTCCCAAAGGGATATACGCTTCATAATTATGTGCGTCTGTTTACAGATACGCAGGTGTTAGACTTTCCGCAGATGTTTAAGAACACATTTATCATTGCGGTGTTCAGTTGTCTGATTTCTACAATATTTGTGCTTTCGGTTTCTTACTGCATGTCGAGAATGCGGTTTAAAATCCGTAAGACTTACATGAACATCGCGATGATCTTAGGTCTGTTCCCGGCATTTATGTCGATGGTTGCTGTCTACTATATTTTAAAGGCAGTTGGCCTTTCGGAGGGATCGATGATCCGTGTGGCATTGATTCTGGTGTACTCGGGCGGTTCCGGAGCGGGATTCCTGCTTGCAAAGGGATTTTTTGATACGGTTCCGAAGGCACTGGATGAGGCGGCTTATCTGGATGGAGCAACGAGATTCCAGGTATTTACGAAGGTGACAATTCCACTGAGTAAGCCGATTATTGTGTACACGACTTTGAGTGCATTTCTGGGACCGTGGCTGGACTTTATTTTCGCAAAGGTTATCTGCAGGGCGAATGCGAAGTATTATACGGTTGCACTGGGTCTGTGGAAGATGCTGGAGAAGGAGTATATCGACAGCTGGTATACTTGCTTTGCGGCGGGAGCGGTTTGCATTTCGGTGCCGATTGCGATTTTGTTTGTTGTAATGCAGAGATATTATACAGATGGGCTTTCAGGAGCCGTCAAAGGATGATTTGTGGAGCAGCCGATGAGGGGTCGGCTGCTCTATTTGTGTGTGGGGGACGGATCTGACTCCGGCGCCGTGGCACCTGCCGCACAGACGGGCGCGGTGGCATCGGCGGGCGGATGATGACGTGTGGGAGGCGGTGGATTGAGGAACCGAGGCTATTCGACAGGAAATCTGATGATTTCCCGTCTCAGAGCCTCTTGACTTCCGGCCTGGATGGCCGTCCGTCATCCTCACTCCACTGCCTCCCACGCGTGCATCATCCGCATGCCGCCGATGCCAATGCGCCCGTCTGCGCGGCAGGTGCCACGACGCCGGAGCCAGATCCTGGGGTTGAAGGACGGGAGGAGGGGCTGGATCTGCCCGGAGGGCAGATCGGCGTGAGATTGTTGTGTGGAGAGGTGGGAGTGTGTTGGGGACGGGAGGAGTGGTCTGGATCTGCCCGGAGGGCAGATCGGCGTGAGATTGTTGTGTGTGGAAGGGGAGAGTGTGTTGGAGGACGGGGAGAGGGGCTGGATTCGCCCAGAGGGCGAATCGGCGTGAGTTTGTTGACTGGTGCGAAGTTTGGAGATAGAATGAAAAAAAATATTTTCGGAGTTTTTTGTGCTTGATTTTATGAAAACAGAAAAGTTTCGGGAAGATATTGTGTGAAATTTGGAGGTTTTTGGGTATGGATAGGATTCGACTGAATGCTTCGGAGTGGATGGATTTCCGGAGTGGAGAAAAGAAGTGTTTTTTGCTGACAAACGGACTGGGAGGTTATTGTTCGCTGACGGTGATGGGGAATGCGGCGAGGAATGATCAGGCGCTGTTAATGGGAGCATTGAAGGCACCTACGGTGCGGGAGCATCTGATTTCGAATGTCTGGGAGACGTTGGAGGTGGATGGAGAGGAAACGGAGCTGTTTTCACAGGAGTTTGTGAATCGGACGCAGAATGTGGAGGGGTTTCGGTTTCTGGAAGGATTTGAGATGGGGAGTCTGCCGGTATGGTTTTACCGGGTGAAGGGGATTGAAATTGAGAAGACGATTGGGATGGTTCAGGGGGAGAATACGGTTCTTGTCCGGTATCGGGTGAGAAGTGGGAAGAAGGGGAGTTTTTCGGTTCGGCCGGTGATGCGGTTTGCGGCGAAGGGAGAGCAGCTGCAGGAGGGGCAGAATTTTGCGGTGGACCGGAAGTGCATTGCGAGTAATGGTGTGATTCTTTCTTATGGAACGAATGGGGAGCTTCAGATGGAGAAGGAGAGGATCTGGAGGGATTTGTTTTTTGAGCAGGATGCGCGGGATGGAAGAGATGGCATCGGAAGTGCTGTCGTGAATCATCGGATTCGGTTTGAGATGACGGGAGACGGCAGGGAGCAGGTCTTTTTTGTTGTGTATAGTCTCGCGGATGATGTGGATAAGTGGGATGAGGAAAGGATTGCGCTGTGGATAGAAGAGGAAGAGAAGCGGCAGGAGATGATTGCGGAAAAGTCCGGGATTTCTGATCCGGTGGGAAAGCGGCTGGCGGTGAGTGCGAGTCAGTATATTACGGAACGTGCATCGACAGGTGGGAAGAGTATTATGGCTGGTTTTCCTTATTTTGCGGACTGGGGGCGGGATACGATGATTTCGCTGCCGGGGTGCACGCTGGCAATTGGGGAGTATGAGGAGTGTAAGAGCATTCTTCGGACTTTTATGGCATATACAAAAGAAGGACTGATGCCGAACCTGTTTCCGGAGGGGGATGCGCTTCCGATGTATAATACGGTGGATGCGGCCCTTTTGTTTTTGGATGTGGTGTATGAGTATTACCTTGAAACAGGAGATCTGGAGTTTGTGTGCGAGGCGTTTCCGGTGATGGAGGATATTGTGTTCTGGTATCAGAAGGGAACGGATTTCCATATTAAAATGGACAGTGACGGGCTGATTATGGCCGGGGGCGGTCTGGAACAGGTGACGTGGATGGATGTGCGGATTGACAAGGAGCTGCCGACACCGCGTCACGGGAAGCCGGTGGAGATTAATGCGTACTGGTATAATGGTCTGAGGATTCTGGAAGAGCTGGCGCCGTTTGTCGGAAAGGATGGATCGGCGTATGGGAAGCTTGCGGAGCAGGTGAAGAAGAGTTTCCTCGAAAAGTTCTGGATGGAAGAGGAAGGATATCTGAAGGATGTGCTGAACGGCACGTATGAAGAGAAGCAGTTCCGATGCAATCAGGTCTTTGTGCTGGCACTTCCGTTTCAGATGGTGAGTCAGAAGCAGGGGCAGCGGATCTTACAGGCGGTCAAAGAAAAGCTGTATACGACAGCAGGAATGCGGTCATTGGAGATGGAGGATCCGGCATTTCATCCATGGATCGGCGGAAGCCAGCCGGAGCGTGACAGGGCATATCATCAGGGGACAGTCTGGGGATTTCCGCTTGGGGCGTATTTCCGTGCGGTGCTGAACTATTTTCCGAAGGAGGGAAAACAGGAAGTGCATCGCGGACTGGAGCGTCTTGCGAGCTGGATGCAGGAAGGATGCCTGTTTCATCTGGCGGAGATTTATGATGGTGCGGCGCCGGTGATGTCGAAGGGCTGCTATGCGCAGGCGTGGAGTGTCGGAGAGATTCTGCGAGTTTACAAAGAAATAGAGGGAAAGAAGATGAATGCGGTGGTGAAAAGAACGCCGGCGGAGTGGAAAAGCTTTTTTGAATCGGAAGAATTTGTGGAAAACTTTACGTACGAAGGAGATGACCTCGGTGTCTCGGTGAGAAAGAGCAGGGAATGTGATGAAAACTGGCAGATGCCGAAAAAGGATGAGCAGTTTGTGACAGAGTGGAAGCTCTGGGCGCCGACAGTAATGGAGGTTTCACTGGAGCTGTTTTCCTGCGGCAGCAGCCGTGAGCGCGGGGACCGAAAAATAGCCTCGATTGCGATGACGCGCGGCGAAAAGGGTGTCTGGAGCTGTGCAATGCAGGGAGCCTGGTATGGAACGTATTATACGTATCATATCCTGCACTCGGATGGTGTCTTTGATACGACAGATCCGTACGGCGTGGCTTCCGGTATTGATTCGGAGCGGAGCATGGTGGTGAATCTTGCAGAGACGGACCCGGCAGGCTGGGAGCAGGATGAAAGACCGGAAATCCGGCCGGAGGATCGTTGTGTGTATGAGCTTCATGTGAAAGATTTTTCGAGTGATCCGCATTCCGGTATTTCGGATAAACACCGTGGAAAGTTTCTGGCGTTTACGGAAGAAGGCACGACGCTGAACGGCGACGGGATTCATGCGACGGGGTTCGATTACCTGAAATCGCTTGGCATTTCTCATGTGCATCTGCTTCCTGTTTTCGATTTTGGCAGTGTGCCGGAAGATGATGCGGAAGCGTTCAACTGGGGATATGACCCGGTGCAGTACAATGTGCCGGAGGGATCCTATGCAACCGATCCGTTCCACGGGGAGGTACGTATCCGGGAAATGAAGGAAATGGTTCAGGCGCTGCATAAGGCCGGCATCGGTGTGATTATGGATGTGGTATACAATCATACGTACAATCTCGATTCGCCGCTTCAGAAAACAGTTCCTTATTATTATTACCGTGAATGGGAGGATGGCACGATTTCCAATGGCTCCGACTGTGGAAACGAGACGGCAAGTGAAAGGGAGATGTTCCGCCGCTTTATGGTTCACTCGGTTTGTTACTGGGCGAAGGAATATCATATCGACGGTTTCCGCTTCGATCTGATGGCACTGCATGACACGGAGACCATGAATGCGATCCGCACAGCTCTGAACCGGATGCCGCGCGGCGAGGAGATTCTGGTTTACGGTGAACCGTGGAAAGCAGCGGCAAGCGCAATGCAGGAGGGATATTTCCCTTCGGATAAACAGAATATCGGAAAGCTGATGGATGGCATTTCCATGTTCTGTGACGATACGAGAGATTCCATCAAGGGAAGTGTTTTCATTGCCGCAGAGGGAGGCTATGTCAATGGAAAAGAGCGTCTTTCAGCAGGAATACTTTCCGCGACAGACGGCTGGCTGGACGGAAAAGGAGCCTATGAGCCGCGCAATGCGAGCCAGCTGATTCCGTATGTGTCGGCACATGATAATTATACACTGTGGGATAAATTAAAACTGTCCGATCCGAAGCGGAAGGAGGATGCGGAGCCGGATTTTGACAAGATGGATGAGCGGACGCTTTCGATGAACCGTCTGGCGGCGGGCATTGTGATGACCTGCAAGGGAATGCCGTTTTTCCAGGCGGGTGAGGAATTTGCGCGCACGAAGCATGGCGAAGGAAACAGCTTCAAATCGTCGTGGCAGCTCAACAAAATTGACTGGACACGCGCCTTAGAGCAGGAAGAGCTGGTGGACTATTACCGTGGTCTTCTCGCTCTGCGCCGAAAATTTCAGGCATACGGAACGTGCGAGCCGGACTGTAAAAAGACATTTTTCCGTGAAAACCAGATCGCAGGTTACGAACTGGAATACCCGGATGGCCACGCAGTCTGCGTCTTCTACAATCCATGGGAAAAAGAAGCTTTGCAGAAACTTACCGGAAGGAAACTGGAAACTGCTCTGCGATGGAAAACGACTGCGCAGAGGATGGAGCAGAGATGAAAGAAAGCATGATGCTTCCGGCAAAATCGATGGTTCTGCTGGCGCGGGAGTAAAATTGTAAATTTTGTCCCTTTTGTCGGAATGCTGTCTGCGGAAACGGGCATCGATCATTCTGCCAGGCGGCGAGAGGGAATCAATTGTTTTTCGTTTAACAGAAAAATGCACTGTGGAATTGTCCGACGACGTTCCACAGTGCATTTTTATGTTTATGTGAGCAATGAGTCAGGATCTGTGCTTACACGAGATCCTGGCGATATCTAAGAGTTCGGATCATTATTCGTCCACAACTTCCAGTACATCCATCGGACAGGCTTTCGCGCAGATACCGCAGGCAATACATTTGGAAGCCGGATTGCCCTCGGTTTTTACGATCAGGCCAAATGGACAGGCCTTCGCACAGGCTCCGCATCCCGTACATTTTTTCTTGTTGATCATGTAAACGCCCTCGGTTCTGGTGATGGCGCCTCCGACAGGCCTCGGCACATTACCGTCACTGCGGACAGGCGATCGGGCGAACAGCCTTTTCTCTACGATCTGCAGACATGCCTTGTCCGGATCAAATACCTTATAAATAGCCTCAGAACATGCTCCCACACAGGCAAGACAAGCCATACAGGTGCTGCCTTTTTTACTTTTCTAGTTTTTCTTA
>ENA-OQKB01000264-OQKB01000264.1-human-gut-metagenome-genome-assembly--contig:-NODE-264-length-12179-cov-5.795719_pt1 | contig 12179 bp, 12 predicted proteins | sample MGYA00242646_ERZ504793 | MGnify/ENA primary metagenome ERZ504793 (study PRJEB26092, sample SAMD00036409) | human gut metagenome | host: Homo sapiens | study: EMG produced TPA metagenomics assembly of...
TACCACGTCCCAGTAGCGCGCCATGTTGGAAGAAGAGTACAAGTTGACATGTCCGTCTTTTAACTCGGCAAGCATGTTACCTAATTATTTCAAATAGACCGTCGTAACTCATTCCCGGGGTAATGAGTGGCTGGTACTTGTCATGGATGGCATCCCAGTCTATTTGCTTGTAGTCCAGGAAGCAGTACTGTTCGTCTATTATTTTCCACAAGGCTTCGAAATTGCCTTGTGGGGTATTGTCGAACTCTTCCTCACGAATACATCCGTTCAATAGGGGCAATAACGTGAGTAGGATACTCCAAATTATTAAAATATATCTTCTTTTCATGCACATTATCCTTATCATCTTATCGTTTATCACCTTGTCACTTTTTACTTTCTCTTGTTAGGAAACAGATAGAGTTCCTTTACGAACCCCACCATGAATACGTGCGAGTAAGTATGTGTCTTTATTTCATTTACTTTGGACTGTTGTGCGTCCCATATGTAAGCGAAACGCATCCGGGCACGTCCCACCGGAAAGTCTGCGGTCAGCATTTGTCTCAGAGAGGGCTGGTTGTGCAGGGAGGTGAAGTTCACTACTCCGTCCCAATGTCCTAACGTAAATATCTCGTAGTAGGACTGTCCATAGTTGGGCATGAACATGATACCTGCCAAGGGAAGATTTACCTGATAGCGTAGTGTGATGGGACGGTTCTTGATGCGCAAGTCCCAAATAGCCATTCCCGATGCGGCAAGGTTGATATAGGCACGTGCTTGGGCGGGGTTGTTTCCGTTGCGCAGATTATAGACAAAGCCACCGTTGAAGTCGCCGACTCCTCCGGCAAGCAGTTTAGAAATTGCCCGTGATTAGGAAAATTATAATGCAGGCCGTAGTTCCAGTTGGCCAGTCCGGAGAATGTATTGTTATTGTCTACTTTGTTGTGTGTATATCCCAAGTCTGCCTGGAAGAAAGTTTGCAGAGACACGTTGCCGTCCATCAACCGTGTCATCCGCATGCTTTCGCGGGAGATACGGAAATCGATTCCCTTATACTCCTGAGGTGAAAGATAAGTGTCGAACACGTTGGTGAAGCCGACACCATACATGGTGGCACGGGTGATAATACGGTTACGGTTGGTGGAGTCAGCCCGTAGCTTCCGGTCGATGCTGCATTGTGCTTCTTGTGCTTTCAGTCCGACACTTCCCAAGAGCAGTCCGCATAGGATTATTATCTTGTATATGTACATATTAAATTATCAATTACAAATTAGTAATCGTTAGCCACTAATACTTCATTTCCGTCCTTCATCAAAAGAGTTTCATCTGTCCTGTCATCTCGTCCAGTATGTCCCCTTCGCTTTTACCGTGGTCGGGGTCCAGAATTTCCGGTTCTTCATCCGTTTCCTGCTCTTCGGTTTTCTGCGAGGGTTCCGGTTGACGGGTAGGCTCCAGCTCGTTGATGGTTTCTATAGTATAGGTGGTCAGGCGCTTACCTTTTGCTTTGAAGCCTTTCACGGCGATGAATTCGTCGGCTTCCACCACCATCGGCTCTCGGAAATTGTCGTGGCCGCCAAACACCACCTCTAAACGCGGGTAGCACTCGTCTGTCAGCAGAATGAGGCTGCTGTTCTTGTTTTCTCCCAAGTAGTTTTGCTTGCGGGCGGTTGCCTCGAAGCAGAAACGCTTGATGTAAGGATAGTTCTGCTGGTCGGCATCGTAGAGTACGGCGGTCCATACTTTGTTCGGATCGTATTTCTCCAATACGCGTATGCCATCGTCATAGTGATTGTTCAAGTCGAAGTTGGTGGCATAGAACTCTCCGCTGTTCTGTACGACAAGGATGGTGTCTTCGCTCTGGAATTCTCCGAGATATTCTCCGCGCCCGTCGTAGTTGAGACGTAGCACATCACGGTCGAACCAGACTTTCCGTCCACCCAGCGTGGAGCCTCCACGTTGTTTCAAGGCTATCTTGTGTACGGGGAGTTTCGTGAGTATATTTCCCATGGCCTGCCGTCCCTTGATATTGATGTTGCTGAAATCCTCCTCGAAGATAATACGGCGTACACGGGGATTGGGTTTCAGGGTTACCTTGATGATTTCAGCTTCTCCATTGGGATTGGCGGTGAAGTAGGTGATACGGGAGTCGGGAGTACCTTGCGTCACATCGTATTCGCGGTCACGCACCACGGAAGTGACGGCAAAACGCTTGATATAGCTTGTCCCCTCCTTGCCGTCACGGTAGCAGACATTGTAGATGGTACGTTTGTCGTTCTTCTTAAAAATGTTGGCATAAAGTATATTCTTGCCCACGAACTTCTTGTCGGCCACCGGTGTGATGATATATTTTCCATCGCGGAAGAAGATAATCACGTCATCTATGGGCGAGCAGTTGCCTATGAATTCGTCTTTCTTCAATCCAGTTCCGATGAAACCCTCTTCGCGGTTGATGTACAGCTTTTCGTTGGCTTCGATGACTTTGGTTGCTTCGATGGTGTCGAAGTTACGCAGTTCCGTGCGGCGGGGGAAGGCTTTGCCGTACTTGTCCTTCAACATACGGAACCAGTCGACGGTATATTCCACGATGTTTGCCAGATGGCAGTCTATCTCCTCTATGTCCTTTCGCATGCGTGCTATCAGTTCCTCTGCCTTGTCGGAGTTGAATTTGAGGATACGTGCCATCTTTATCTCCATCAGCCGGAGGATGTCTTCCTTGGTCACTTCGCGGATAAAAGTCGGGTAGTAGGGAGTCAGGCGCTCATCGATATGTTCGCAGGCGGCATCCATGTTTTTGGCTTGTTCAAACTCCTTATCCTTGTAAATACGTTCTTCAATGAATATCTTTTCGAGTGAAGCGAAATGCAGGCTTTCCAGTATCTCTCCCTTACGGATTTCCAGTTCCTGGCGTAGCAGTGCCAATGTGTTGTCGACTGATTTGCGCAATACATCACTCACGGTGAGGAAGTGGGGCTTTTGGTCGTCGATGACACAGCAGTTGGGAGAGATGCTCACTTCACAGTCGGTGAAGGCATAGAGGGCATCGATGGTCTTGTCGGATGATACACCCGGGGCTAGATGCACTAATATTTCCACACTGCCGGATGTTAGGTCCTCTACCTTACGTATCTTGATTTTTCCTTTTTCGCTGGCCTTTACGATGGAGTCGCATACACTGGCCACCGTTTTCCCGTAAGGAATTTCCTTAATGGCAAGTGTCTTGTTGTCTATCTTTTCTATTTTGGAGCGCACGCGTATCGCACCGCCACGTTCACCGTCGTTGTATTTGGATACATCGATACTGCCTCCCGTCTGGAAGTCGGGTACAGCTTGAATTCTTCGTTGTGCAGATAGCTGATGGAAGCATCGCACAGCTCATTGAAGTTATGTGGTAATATTTTGGATGACAGGCCTACGGCAATACCTTCCACACCTTGTGCAAGCAGCAGTGGGAATTTTACCGGTAGTGTAACCGGTTCTTTGTTTCGCCCGTCATAAGAGAGTTTCCATTCGGTGGTCTTGGGGTTGAATACCACGTCCAGTGCGAACTTGGAGAGACGTGCTTCGATATAACGGGGGGCAGCGGCACCGTCGCCTGTCAGTATGTTACCCCAGTTTCCCTGACAGTCTATCAACAGATCCTTTTGGCCTAGCTGCACCAACGCATCGCCTATGGAAGCATCGCCGTGCGGGTGAAACTGCATGGTATGTCCTACAATGTTTGCAACTTTGTTATATCGGCCGTCATCCAATCTTTTCATAGAGTGGAGGATACGTCTTTGGACAGGTTTCAAACCATCATTGATGTGCGGTACGGCACGTTCCAGTATTACGTAAGAGGCATAGTCCAAAAACCAGTTCTGATACATTCCGCTCAGCTGGTGCTTCACCCCTGTGTTTTTGGTATCGGCAGGTTTATAGTCCAAGTGTCCGTTCTCCGGCGTGGGGATATTTTCTTCGTTTTGTTCCTCTTTATCAATAAAATCGTCGCTCATATATATTTAAATTCCTTAATGTTCTGATGATATGCACGCAAAAATACGACTTTTATTGAAAAAAAATCATTTACTTTGCATATTATTTCGCCCTTATTAAAGGTTGAAAACAGGAAAAAACAACAAAAGTGTAAGAATAAACAGATAAGAAAATGGCACAAGAAGATGTTTTTAAGAAATTAGTATCGCACTGTAAAGAGTATGGTTTTGTATTTCCGTCCAGTGATATCTATGACGGACTGGGCGCTGTATACGATTACGGTCAGATGGGAGTGGAGTTGAAGAATAATATCAAGCAATATTGGTGGCAGAGTATGGTGCTGCTGCACGAGAACATCGTAGGTATTGATTCTGCTATTTTTATGCATCCTACTATTTGGAAGGCTTCCGGACATGTGGACGCATTCAATGATCCTCTGATTGACAACCGCGATTCTAAAAAACGTTATCGTGCCGATGTGCTGATTGAAGACCAGCTTGCCAAATATGACGAGAAGATAAACAAAGAAGTGGCCAAGGCTGCCAAGAGATTCGGTGATGCTTTTGATGAGGCTCAGTTTCGTAGCACCAACGGTCGTGTTCTGGAGCATCAGGCCAAGCGCGACGCTTTACATGAACGGTTCTCAAAAGCTTTGAACGACAATGATTTGGATGAACTTCGTCAGATTATCATTGATGAAGAGATTGTTTGTCCTATTTCGGGAACCAAGAACTGGACTGAAGTACGTCAGTTCAATTTGATGTTCTCTACCGAAATGGGTTCTACTGCCGATGGTGCCATGAAGATTTATCTTCGTCCGGAAACAGCGCAGGGTATTTTTGTCAATTACCTGAATGTACAGAAGACCGGTCGTATGAAGATTCCTTTCGGTATCGCTCAGATTGGTAAGGCTTTCCGCAACGAGATCGTAGCCCGCCAGTTCATTTTCCGTATGCGTGAGTTTGAACAGATGGAGATGCAGTTCTTCGTAAAACCGGGTACTGAGCTGGAGTGGTTCCCCAAATGGAAAGAAACTCGTTTGAAATGGCATAAGGCATTAGGTTTCGGTGATGATCATTACCGTTTCCATGATCACGATAAACTGGCACATTATGCCAATGCAGCTACAGACATTGAATTCCTGATGCCGTTTGGATTCAAGGAAGTGGAAGGTATTCATAGCCGTACGAACTTTGACTTGAGTCAGCACGAGAAGTTCAGTGGCAAGAGCATCAAGTATTTCGATCCGGAATTGAACGAAAGCTATACTCCGTATGTTATTGAAACATCTATCGGTGTGGACCGTATGTTCCTTAGCATTATGAGTGCTGCTTATACAGAAGAGACATTGGAGAATGGTGAAACTCGTGTGGTATTGAAATTGCCTGCTGCTCTGGCTCCGGTGAAACTGGCCGTGATGCCGTTGGTGAAGAAAGACGGCCTGCCCGAGAAGGCGCGTGAGATTATGAATGACTTGAAGTTCCATTTCCACTGCCAGTATGATGAGAAAGACAGCATCGGCAAGCGTTACCGTCGTCAGGATGCCATCGGTACTCCGTATTGTATCACAGTAGACCACCAGACTTTGGAGGATAATTGTGTAACTTTGCGTAATCGTGATACCATGCAGCAGGAGCGTGTAGCTATTTCGGAACTGAACAATATCATTGCCGATAAAGTAAGTATAACAAGTCTGCTGAAGACTTTGCAATAATAAATGTATTATGAATAAAAGTATTCTTTGGCTGATTGGTCTGCTGTTTGTTACTTCCCTGTCCATTGTTTCATGTAGTGAGACGGATGGGACAGAAGATCCATATGCAAACTGGGAAGAGCGTAATCAGCGGTATATTGACTCCATTGCTACAGTGGCGGAAGCCAATCAAGGCAATGGAGAAGGGCAATGGAAAATCATCCGTTCCTATAAACTTCCATCTTTGGGATTGAATGAAACAGGAAAGATCATTGATAATGTTTACTGTAAGATTCAGAAAGTGGGAGATGGTACTGAGAGTCCTATTGCTACGGATACGGTAGCGGTGAATTATCGTGGTCAATTGATTAACGGTACGGTTTTTGACCAAAGTTATCAGGGTGAGCTTGATCCGGAAACTGCCACTCCTAGAAAATTTCTGGTAGGTGCGGTGATAGCAGGGTGGAGTACGGCCTTGATGAAAGGATTTGGTGGTATGAAAGCCGGTGACCAATGGAAGCTTTATATTCCTTATCCATTGGCTTACGGAAAAGATGGTACAGAAGGTATTCCCGGATATTCAACGTTGATATTTGATGTGAATTTGGTTGATATATTCCCGTTGAAGGGTACGGGAAAAAGCATTGATGATACCTTGGATGCTAAAAAAATAGCTATCATAGAATATTGGAAAGAAGAGAGTATTGCAGTTTGTTGCAATGCTCTTTTTTTATGGTGTTTTGATTCATGTCGGTTGGACGAGACGGGGGCCTGTCAGGTGAATTGTTTGGGGATTTGCTGAAATGTTTTGGAAAGTATGGCGTTTTCCTTGGTATGGTTAATGGTTCTTTTATCCGCTTGCTACGCGTTCCATTGTCTGTAAGGAATGGTTTAAAGGTTGGGGTAAAACGGCTTAATTATATTATATTAAGAAGAACTCTTGACGGAAACAAGAAGATTGTTTTATCGGGGATATAAATAAAACACTTCGTTTTTTCGGTATCCGCCGAAGTGTTTTTCCTTTCAGCATAATGTTGTGGGATAGTTTGACGGGCGAATAACTGTAAGAAACAATATAATCTTTATCTTGGTCAATTCATTAAACCAATGATTGACGCAAAGATAAAGATTATGACAAATTATTTAATAAATTATTTCACGTTTCCTACTTTGATCAAGTATTCGGCAATCTGAACAGCGTTCAATGCCGCACCTTTCTTGATCTGATCGCCTACAATCCAGAAAGTCAGTCCGTTTTCGTTTGCCAGATCTTTGCGGATACGACCTACGTAAACCGGATCTTTACCTGCCAGGAACAAAGGCATCGGATATTCTTTCTTTTCGGGATTGTCCATCAGTACCAGGCCTTCCCCTTTGGCAAAGGCTTCACGGGCTTCTTCAGGAGAAATGGGGCGTTCAGTTTCTACCCAGATACTTTCCGAGTGAGAACGGAGGGCGGGAACACGTACACACATGGCGCTAACCTGAATGTCGGAGTGCATAATCTTGCGTGTTTCGTTGAACATCTTCATTTCTTCTTTGGTATATCCATTGTCGGTAAATACATCAATCTGGGGAATCAGGTTGAATGCCAACTGGTAAGCGAATTTCTCTACGGTCACGGGCTCGTTAGCCAATACCTGACGATATTGTTCATACAATTCATCCATAGCTGCTGCACCTGCACCGCTGGCAGCTTGATAAGTAGCCACATGCACACGTTTTATGTGTGAAAGATTTTCGATGGCTTTCAGCGCAACTACCATCTGGATAGTTGTACAGTTAGGGTTAGCTATCACGTTACGGGGACGATTCAAAGCATCTTCCGGATTCACTTCGGGCACTACCAAAGGCACGTCGGCATCCATACGGTAAGCGCTGGAGTTGTCAATCAGTACGGCACCATGTTTGGTAATGGTTTCACAAAACTCTTTTGTGGTACCTGCGCCGGCTGATGTGAAAGCGATATCTACACCTTTAAAGTCATCGTTGTGCTGAAGGAGTTTCACTTCAATCTGTTTACCGCGGAATGTGTATTTTCGTCCTGCACTGCGTGAAGAACCGAATAACACTAACTCATCCAACGGGAAGTTCCTTTCATCGAGCACACGCAGGAACTCTTGTCCTACAGCTCCGCTCGCACCAACAATTGCTACTTTCATTTTGTTTTTGTTTTATAAGATAAAATTTAGTAATACTTTAGAACTATCTCTCAGCATGTAAGTACGTTCTGCGTGACAAAATTAGAACTATTTTAGAATATAAATCAAGTAAAAAAGTAAGTTTTTTCGTAATTTTGTCGATATTATGGTATAAAACTTAAAAAAAGATGGAACTATTCGACCTTAACATACATTTTCCGGTCACAGATCCTACCTGGATATTTTTCCTGGTACTCATTATCATTCTGTTTGCCCCTATGATTTTGGGGCGTTTACGCATTCCGCATATTATTGGTATGATACTTGCCGGGGTAGTGGTAGGCAAGTATGGCTTTAACATTCTGGAGCGTGACAGCAGTTTTGAATTGTTTGGAAAGGTAGGACTTTACTACATTATGTTTTTGGCCGGTCTTGAGATGGATATGGACGATTTCAAGAAAAACAGGACAAAAGGATTGGTCTTTGGTATGTTTACTTTCCTCATCCCGATGGGGCTGGGCATATGGAGTAGCATGAGTATGCTGAACTATGGATTCCTGACTTCTGTGCTGCTAGCCAGTATGTATGCCAGTCACACCTTGATTGCTTATCCTATTATCAGCCGGTATGGCTTGTCGCGGCAACGGACGGTCAGTATCACTATTGGTGGTACGGCGGTGACTGTGGTACTGGCTTTGATGGTGCTGGCTGTTATTGGTGGTATGTATAAAGGTGAGGACGTAGGCGGACTGTTTTGGGTGCTGTTGGTTGCCAAGGTGGTTTTGCTGTTCGGACTTATCATATTTTTAATGCCTCGCATCAGCCGGTGGTTTTTCCGTACATATGAGGATGCGGTGATGCAATTTATATTTGTGCTGGCTATGGTGTTCCTGGGCGGAGGCTTGATGGAACTGGTGGGGATGGAAGGTATTTTGGGAGCTTTCCTTGCCGGGCTGGTATTGAATCGTTTTGTTCCTCATGTTTCTCCTTTGATGAACCGGCTGGAGTTTGTGGGTAATGCGCTGTTTATTCCCTATTTCTTGATTGGGGTGGGAATGATTATTGATGTACGTTGCCTTTTTACGGAAGGTGAAGCGCTGAAAGTGGCGGTTGTAATGACCGTAGTGGCGACATTCAGTAAGTGGCTGGCTGCATGGATAACCCAGAAGATATATGGCATGAAAAAAGTGGAGGGCAGCCTGATATTCGGATTAAGCAATGCACAGGCTGCTGCGACTTTGGCCGCTGTGTTGATAGGTCACGGTATTATTATGGAAAATGGAGAGCGGTTGTTGAATGATGATGTTTTGAATGGTACGGTGGTCATGATTTTGTTCACTTGTATTATAAGTTCTGTTGTGACAGAGCGTGCCGCACGCAAAATGGTGACCCAGGAAAATCTGATGGAGGGCAGCGAAGGTAAGGAACAGGAACGCATCTTGATTCCGGTAGCTAATCCTGAAACCATAGAAGGATTGGTAGGCATGGCTTTGATGATGAGGCATCCTAAACAAAAAGAGTCATTGGTGGCACTGAGTGTGATCAATGATAATAATACTTCAGAAACCAAGGAACTCATAGGCAAGCGTAACTTGGAGCGTACGGCGATGATTGCTGCTGCTGCCGATGCGTCTGTAAAGACTGTGTTGCGTTATGATTTGAATATTGCGCAAGGTATTATTCATACGCAGAAAGAATATGCGGTAACGGATATTGTAATAGGTTTGCATCGTAAGACGAATTTGATGGATTCTTTCTTTGGTACAATGACGGAAAACTTGTTGAAGGGCACGAACCGCCAGATTATGATCGCTAAATTATTGATGCCTGTCAATACGTTGCGCCGGATTGTGGTGGCGGTTCCCGATAAGGCGGAATATGAAAAAGGTTTCTTGAAATGGATGACACAGCTCTGCCGTATGGGTAAACAATTGGGATGCCGCGTGCATTTCTTTGCAACGGAAGATACATTGAAGCATTTGCGTGCCCTGACAGAAAAACAGGAGGCGAATACTTTTACGGAGTTTTCTTTATTGGAAGAGTGGGATGATCTGCTTTTATTGACCGGACAGGTGAATTATGACCATCTGTTTGTGGTTGTGTCTTCGCGTAAAGGTTCCATCTCTTATCAGACTTCTTTTGAACGTCTGCCGTCACAAATCAGCAAGTATTTTGCCAATAACAGTTTGTTGATTGTGTATCCGGATCAGTTAGGGGACGATCCGCAAGAGATTGTTTCGTTTTCTGACCCTCGCGGGCAATCGGAAACACGAGTATATGATAATGTAGGAAAATGGTTCTACAAATGGTTTAAGAAAGGTGATGAACGAAATTAATATAGAGTGGCAGCAACGTACGGAGTTGTTGCTGGGAAAAGATAAGATGAAACGCCTGCGTCACGCTCATGTGCTGGTGGTAGGTTTAGGTGGAGTTGGGGCGTATGCTGCCGAGATGATTTGTCGTGCAGGAGTAGGCCGTATGACAATAGTGGATGCAGACATTGTGCAGCCCAGTAATATTAATCGTCAGCTTCCGGCCCTTCACTCTGCTGTGGGACGTCCCAAAGCGGAAATTTTGGCGGAACGTTTCCGTGATATTAATCCCGATTTGGAATTGACTGTATTGGTGGAGTATCTGAAAGATGAGCGTATTCCGGAATTGCTGGATAGTGCAAAATTTGATTTTGTGGTGGATGCCATTGATACGGTAGCTCCTAAATGTTACCTTATATATAATGTGCTTCAACGCCGTCTGCCCATTGTGAGTAGTATGGGGGCCGGTGCTAAATGGGATATTACTCAGGTTCGTTTTGCCGATTTATGGGATACTTACCATTGCGGATTAAGCAAAGCCGTGCGGAAGCGTTTGCAGAAAATGGGGATGAAACGAAAACTTCCGGTTGTATTTAGTACAGAGCAGGCCGATCAGGATGCGGTGATATTGGTAGATGATGAGAAAAATAAGAAATCTACTGCCGGAACCGTGAGTTATATGCCGGCAGTCTTTGGCTGTTATCTGGCGGAGTATGTGATAAGAAGAATTTGATTATGATAGAATTACAGGGAATAACGAAGAGTTTCGGGACATTGCAGGTACTGAAAGGTATTGACTTGATGATAGAAAAAGGAGAAGTGGTAAGTATTGTGGGGCCCAGCGGTGCGGGGAAAACTACATTATTGCAGATTATGGGAACGCTGGACAAGGCGGATACGGGTACTATTTTACTGAATGGTACAGAAGTGAGTTGTTTGAAGGAAAAAGAGTTGTCGGCTTTTCGTAACCGGCAGATTGGCTTTGTGTTCCAGTTCCACCAGTTACTTCCTGAGTTTACAGCTTTAGAGAATGTGATGATGCCTGCGTTGATAGCAGGTACATCTTCTTCCGAAGCTATGCGGAAAGCCAAAGAAACGCTAGCTTTTTTGGGCTTGTCCGAACGTGCTTCGCACAAACCGGCTGAATTGTCGGGAGGGGAGAAGCAACGGGTGGCGGTAGCGCGTGCATTAATAAACAACCCGGCGGTTATCCTTGCGGATGAGCCGTCGGGCAGTCTGGATACTCGCAATAAAGAGGAACTTCATCAGTTGTTCTTTGATTTACGTGATAAGTTAGGTCAAACTTTTGTTATTGTTACTCATGATGAAAATCTGGCTCGTTTGACAGACCGTACTATTCACATGGTAGATGGCAGGATCTCTTTGAAAATTTAATAGAGCAAAGATCAGTTTAATGATATGTGAATACTGTCATGCTGTTCTTTCCATTTGTCTATCTGGAATTCTCCGGTATCTCCCTCTTCCAGTAGTACACCGTCCATACTCAGGTTGACTGTTGTTCTTGTCCCGGCATTAAGTTGTGTAGTTAGTTTTTGTTGGTAATGCTTTATTGTTCCGTTACTTAACTGTACAAAGATTTGAAACATAGGATTAGGCTGAGAGGGGAACACCGATACAAAATTATTGTTGAATTCTGTACGGTTAGTGCTGGGTTTCAACCCGAAGCTGATTGTTTTGAAAGTGCCTTCGGGCCGGGCTGAAAAATAATTCAGGTTGCTATGGATATTACTGATGTATATCCACATTGAATCAATGGCATCACTGAAAGCATCACCGTTTGTTTCAGACACTATGACGCTTAAGGCTGCTGAAGCATGTTTAAGATGGGATATTCAGTAAATGTCTCTAAAAAATAAGATGGCATATGAAGATGATAGGGCATGACCATTTCATATGCCATTCTTATTGTCATTTTTCCGTGCTTTCTCACATACTTCTATCCGACAGGACATGACGTTCCGGAAGAAGTCTGATGACCTCTTCTGATTCTGTGAGTAAAATCATCTCATGCTGCTTTAGCTGTTTTGTTTCTGATTTTTTCTATTATCAGTATGGCATTTG
>ENA-OQKB01000265-OQKB01000265.1-human-gut-metagenome-genome-assembly--contig:-NODE-265-length-12146-cov-3.392212_pt1 | contig 12146 bp, 7 predicted proteins | sample MGYA00242646_ERZ504793 | MGnify/ENA primary metagenome ERZ504793 (study PRJEB26092, sample SAMD00036409) | human gut metagenome | host: Homo sapiens | study: EMG produced TPA metagenomics assembly of...
TAAGGGTGCGTATTGTTTTTTTATACGATTCTCGGTATCTTAAGCACTTCGCTTGGGCTTGTCGGCAGCGTGGCAGGAAAATACCTGATCGATATCATCACCGGATACCAGATACAGAAGCTCCCGCTGCTGCTTTGCATCATGATCGGAAGTACCGTGTTCAGCCTTGGGTTTGAGAGTGTCATCAACCGCATTTCAACGAAGCTTGGTATCGCCATCAACAACGACATCCAGGCGGATATTTTTGACAAAATCGTTGATGCGGACTGGCTGGAAATCAGCAAATACGCAAACGGTGACGTACTCAACCGTTTCAACGGCGACATTGGAACGGTCAGCGGCAACGCAATCAGCTGGCTCCCGACGATTATCATTGCCGTGTATCGGTTTATTGCCACCTTTTTCGTAATCCTGCATTATGACTGGGTCATGGCACTGATTGCTTTTTTAAGCGCACCGTTCCTGCTTCTGATGTCGCGGTTTATGATCCGCCGTCAGCGGGAATACAGCAAAGAAGTACGCGAGATGAGCAGTAATCTGATGAGCTTTGAGGTAGAAGCGTTCTACAATTTTGATACGATCAAGTCGTTTGGCATCGCACCGTATTACAGTAAAAAGATGCGTTGGTGGCAGGGTCTTTTCAAGGACATCAGCCTGAAATATAATCTGTTTACGATTAAAACCAATATCGTAATGTCTATTCTCGGGAGTGCGGTGGAGTTTACGGCGTTCGGATACTGCCTGTTCCGTCTGTGGACGCACGACATTACCTATGGAACCATGACGCTGTTCCTGCAGCAGCGGAGTAACCTTTCCGGCGCGTTTGGAAACGTGATTTCGATTATTCCGTCCTTCCTCAACAGCTCCGTCTCGGCGCACCGGATCCGTGAGCTCGTAGAGCTGCCAAAAGAGGTCCATATCCCGGATAGCGCCAAGCTCGATCCACTGGCCAAGGATGGCTTCCGGGTACAGATGCACGGGGTAGAATTTTCTTATATAGAAGGAAACAAAGTAATCACCAAATCGGAGTTTCAGGCCGCTCCCGGCGAGATCGTAGCGCTGGTCGGCCCGTCCGGAGAGGGAAAAACAACGATGATCCGCCTGATTCTCGGCCTCATCCGCCCGCAGGAGGGGGAAACCGTAATCATTGCCTCAAACGGAAAAACGGTTCCCATGAACGCCGAAACGCGTCATCTCTTCGCCTATGTGCCGCAGGGAAATACGATCCTTTCCGGCACAATCGCCGAAAATATGCGCATGGTAAAAGAGGATGCGGCCGACGAGGAGATCATTGAGGCACTCAAAATCTCCTGCGCCTGGGATTTCGTCCAGCATCTTCCGGATACCATCAACAGCCGTGTCGGGGAACGTGGCCGCGGTTTCTCCGAAGGCCAGTCCCAGCGGCTTGCCATCGCCCGTGCCGTCCTCCGCGATGCCCCGGTGCTGCTTCTCGATGAAGCCACCTCGGCGCTGGATGTCACAACGGAACGAAACGTTCTTCGAAACATTATCCGTCAGCGTCCCAACAAAACCTGTATCGTTACGACGCATCGTCCGAGTGTCCTCGGCCTCTGCCAGAGAGTTTACCGTGTCATGAATGGAACCGTGACCGAACTCGATGGGGCAGAAGGGGCAAAGATGGTGGAAGATTTTTGACAGAAAAAAGACACAAAAAAGACACAAAGGTCGGAAGAGTGATACTTCAAAGTCAAATCAGTTATAGAGTTGCAAGTCAAAATCCTGCTATAATACAACCATCAAAGGTCACACAACACGATACGTGAAAAGGAGAAAAAGTATGAAGAAAAAGTAGTTAGCAGGCATTCTTGCGGCAACCATGGCATTTTCCATGGCAGCATGCGGAAGCACAGGATCCAGTTCTGATTCCGGTTCCTCCGCAGCTTCCGGAAGTACAGCAAAGACAGAGGAAAAAGGCGAGCCGTACACTGTAACTATGGTACTGCAGGGCAGCCAGCAGCAGGATGAAGAGAGAATCGAAGAAAAAATACAACGAGATTCTGGAGCCGGAGCTGAATGCAAAGCTCGATATCGTTGTTCTTCCGTGGGCAAGCGCATCTCAGCAGTTACAGCTGATGCTTTCCGGCGATGAGAAAATCGATCTTCTGTACACAGGTGCATCAACAGCTGTACAGTATATGCATTCCGGCCAGATCATGGATATGTCTGAACTGATTGACAAATACGGCACAAACCTGAAAGATATCTATGGCGAGGATATTGCAAAAACAAATCAGATTGATGGGTTTGTCTATGGCGTTCCGAACCAGATCGAACGAGGCAGCATTCCAGCCATCTTCATGAGAAAAGACCTGGTAGAAAAGTATAATATCAATACCGATGAAATCAAAGAGCCGAAGGATATGGAGAAAGTATTTGAGACCGTACAGGCAGGCGAGCCTGATATGACAATGCTGTTCTCCAGCAACAACAGTGATACGCCTCTGAGCCGTCTGTCCCGCGCTGATGGACTTGGCGATGCCAACACGGGCGCTCTGATGGATCAGACCAACAGCACAACCGTAGAAAACACTTTGCAAGCGACTGGTACAAGGAGACTGCAACTATGCTGCATGACTGGTATCAGAAAGGCTACATCAGCAAGGATGCCGGAACAAACACAGAAAACTGGAGAACCGTATGCAAAGCAGGAAATCTCTTCTCCTTGTTCTTTGCTTATCATCCAGGTACCCCGGTTGAGTTCCAGAGCTCCACAGGATATGAGTTTGAAATCGTACCGTTCTATGATCAGCCGATCATCAACTCATCCTCTTACGGCGGAATTATCTTCTCTGTAGCACAGAACTCCGAAAATCCGGAAAAAGCAATGCAGGTTCTCGATTATATCTATGGCAGCCCGGAGGTCATGAACCTTCTGAACTGGGGCGAAGAGGGAACCGACTACGTAGTAGAAGATGAAGAAAACGGAATCATCAACTACCCGGACGGTGTAACAGCAGACAACGTAGGCTACAGCTTTAACTGTGGATGGGAGCTTCCGAACCAGTTCATCGCATACAAATGGGATGGATCTGACCCGCAGCTCTGGGACAAAATGCAGGAGTTCAACGCTTCCGGTATCGAGTCGAAAGCACTGGGATTTGTCTTTGATAACAGCGAATATGCGGATCAGGTATCAGCCCTGAACAACGTAATCAGCCAGTACAACGGCGCACTTAGCAGCGGCTCCGGAGATCCGGAAGAACTGCTTCCGCAGTTCCTGGAGGCTCTGGATGATGCGGGAATCGATGATGTCATTGCTGCAAAGCAGGAGCAGTTGGATGCATTTCTTGCAGAGAAATAGGCACCATAATTTGTAAAAAGAACACGACCGGGGCAAAAGAAAATCCGGTGTGATACAGTAACCGAAGGCTCCACTCTTATCAGAAAAGATGTGGAGCTTTCTCTGTGAAAGAACCTGAAAAAACAGCCCTCATAAAAGGAGACACGCTTTATGAAAAAAGCAGAGGTTAAAAAGGAAAAAAGAAAAACGCGCTGAAGGAATACTGGCCGCTTTATCTGATGATGCTTCCGGCACTTCTGTATCTGCTGATCAATAACTACATCCCGATGGCAGGTATGGTGATTGCGTTTAAAAAACTGAACTTTGCAAAAGGTATCTTGGCAAGCCCGTGGGCAGGACTTAAAAACTTCAAGTTCCTGTTTGCTTCCAAGGATGCATGGATCATTACAAGAAACACGCTGTTGTATAACGTTGCATTTATTCTTGTAAACATGGTAGTCGGAATTGCCATTGCGATTCTGATTACGGAGGTAAGAAACACAAAGCTCAAAAAGATATATCAGAGTGCGATTCTTCTTCCGTTCCTGATGTCCATGGTTATCTTAAGCTACATCGTATATGCGCTTCTGAGTGCAGAAAATGGTCTTGTCAACAACTCCATCCTTCCGTTGTTCCACATTGACCCGATTCAGTGGTACCAGAAACCGAAATACTGGCCGGCGATTCTGATTATCGCGAACTGCTGGAAGGGCGTAGGATACGGATGCCTGATCTACATCGCATCGCTGATCGGTATCGATCCTTCCTTCTATGAGGCTGCCAGACTGGACGGCGCAAGCAAATGGCAGGAGATCACAAAAATCACACTGCCGAGCCTCGTTCCGACCATCATTACCCTGCTGCTTCTCAGCATCGGAAGAATTTTCTATTCCGATTTCGGTCTGTTCTATCAGGTACCAATGAACTCCGGTGTTCTGTTCCCGACCACAAACGTTATCGATACCTATGTATACCGCGCCCTGATTGAGCAGGGAAATATCAGTATGTCATCTGCAGCCGGTGTATACCAGTCTCTGGTAGGCTTCTGTGTCGTAATGTTGAGCAACTGGATTGTCCGCAAAGTAGACAAAGACCAGGCATTATTCTAGGAGGATGGAAGTATGACAAATTCAAAAAAAGCAAAACGTTTCCAGTTCTGGATTAATGTAGTACTCCTTCTGATTACCTTATCCATTGTACTGCCGTTTGTACTCGTATTTATTTCCTCACTGACCGATGAAAACACACTGATCCGCAACGGATATTCGTTCTTCCCGGAGAAATTCAGCTTCTATGCGTACTCCTATATCATCCGTCAGGGCGAGAAAATCCTGAGAGCGTACGGAATCACCGTTTTTGTAACCATCGTCGGTACCGCTGCAAATATTGCGATGTCCTCTCTTCTGGCGTATCCGCTTTCGGTTAAAAAACTGCCGTACCGCAGAGCAATTACCTTTTCGTATTCTTTACGATGCTGTTCAACGGCGGACTGGTGCCGACCTACCTGATGTATGTAAATTATCTTCATATCAAAAACACGATCTGGGCATTGATTGTTCCGGGCTTCCTGTTAAGTGCAAACAACGTGCTGATGATCCGAAGCTACTTTAACACCAGTATCCCGGACGCGCTGTTCGAGGCAGCCAAGATCGATGGCGCCGGACACATGAAAATTTTTACCAGCATCACCCTTCCGCTTGGAAAACCGATTCTGGTAACAATGGGACTGTTTTCCGCACTTGGCTATTGGAATGACTGGACAAATGGTTTATACTATTTATCAGGAAATGACGGTCAGAAGCTTTACAGCATCCAGAACCTGCTGAACCAGATGATCACCGATATTCAGTATCTGGCAAGCGGAAAAGTAACCGGAAATATTGGCGCGGAGGTGGCAAAGCTGCCGACAACCTCCATCCGTATGGCAATCGCATTTATCGCCATGCTGCCGCTGTTTATCATCTATCCGTTCCTTCAGAAATACTTCGCAGAAGGTATCACACTTGGCGCGGTAAAAGGATGATTCACATGCGGAATAGAAAAAGAGAAACACGTTTGTGTTTCCGGCATACAGCAGAAAACAAGTACAGACTCATAGAAAACATGAGGTGTGCTGTTTTTCTGCTGTATTATCATAGTCAGTAAAAAAGATCCGTTCGCAAAAACAAACATGGAAAGCTTCCGAGCGTACCGGAACAGAAAAAAGGAGGAAACTTCATGCGTATTTCAAAACAGACGAAAAAAACAACACTGGCGCAGCAGGGGCGCTATCTTTTGATCTGCCTGCTGAGTATGCTGCTGCTTTTTCTGGCTGGGAGCATGATCATTCTGAATCGGATGCAGCAGCAGGTATATGAGCAGCTGGAGGAGGTTTCAAAGCTGTATACGGATGAGCTGGACAACCGTTTTTTTCGAATCAGCCGAAATCTGTTTTCGACCGTAATGGACAGCTCCAACCCGGATTCTTCTTTCTGGAAATATATGGATCTGATGGAGAAGGATCAGTATGAGGAATATGCCATCACACAGCTGCGAAGGAACTATGTATCTGCAGCGTGGGATTTTGGAACGGATTACAATGTTTTTCTCTATGCGAAGAAGGATGAGAGCTTATATCAGCTGAGCATTTCCTCCGACGGGCTTTATGCCGTTGATCCGTATCTGCAGGAAGCGCTGAAGCGCCGGATCAGGAGTCTGTCCCAGCAGACGTATGCAGTCAAGAAAAAATGGACCGTGATGCGCCAGGGCGATGAGGTTTATATGCTCAAGGTAGCACAGAGCCAGGGCGTCGGACTCGGCTGCTATGTCAATCTGAAGAAGATTTTGGAACCGTTCTCTGAGCTGTCTCTTGGGAAGAGCGGCTATGTCAGTCTCGTTGACCAGAACGGAAAAAGCATCGGAACACTGACGGAAAAAGGAATTGTAACGGATGGTTTGAAGCTTGATACCGGCAATTATACGTTCCGGCAGGAGCTTTCACAGGCACCGTTTGAAATTCGTACAAAAATCTCCTGGACGGGAGTCTTAAATCTGATGACGGGAAGTGTGTTTGCCCTTCTTGGCGTTGCTTTTCTGATGGTGATTGCCGGTTCCGTGCTGCTGTTCCATCTGAAACAAAAATCTGAAGCCGGTCGCTATGTTTACGGAAAATCTTCAAAAATATGACAATGGGGATCTCACCTATCAGATGTCGGAAGGAAATCTGGTAGAGCTGGAGCAGATTGACGATAAATTCCGAAACATGATTCATCAGATCCGACGTCTGAAGATCACGCTGTATGAGCAGGAGCTGGAAAAACAGAAAATCGAGATGGATTACCTGAAAATCCAGATTCGTCCGCATTTTTACATGAACTGTCTGAACTTTATTTACAGCATGATTGACTTCGGACAGTACGACCATGCAAAGTCGATGAGCCGTATTACGTCCGATTATCTCGCCTATATTTTCCGCAATACAAGCGAGATGGTGCCGGTGACGGCGGAGACGAATCACTGCGAAAATTACCTCAAAATTCTGCTGCTGCGCTATCCGGAAAAATTCACCTATTATTTTGAAGTCCATGAAGAAGTGAAAGACGCGGTAATCTTCCCGTTTCTGATTCAGGTGTTTGTAGAGAATGCGGCAAAACATGCCCTGACGCTGGAGACGGTTCCGCTGATTTCCGTGACGGTTTACCCGGAGGACCGCGGCGAAGAAAAGTATGTCAACATTTATATTTCGGACACCGGAAACGGCTTCCCGGAGGAGACGCTGCAAAGGCTGAAAGCAGGGGAAGATATTTCCGAGCATGGAAAGCATATCGGGATTGAAAACTGCCTGAAACGATTCCGTTATTATTATGGTGATACAGGAGAGATTCATTTCGATAACAGCCCGCTCGGCGGAGCAATTGTAGATATCCATATTCCATACAAGACAGGGGGAGAAGAACATGAAACTATTGCTCGTGGATGATGAAGAGTACGTGATTGAAAGTATCAAAAGAAATCTCGATCTTACAGAGACCGGGGTGAGCGAGGTGTACACTGCGTTTTCCGTACAGCAGGCGAAGAACATCATGGGAATGGTGGATATTGATATTGTAATCAGCGATATCGTGATGCCGGGCGGAATGGGATTCGACTTTGTGGAGTGGGTCAGGAAAGAGGAGCTGAAGGTACAGGTCATCTTCCTGACAAGCTATGCGGAGTTTGACTATGCCAGAAGAGCGATACAGCTGAACAGTGTCGATTATCTGCTAAAGCCCATTGATTTTGAAAAGCTGAAGGAGGCCGTACAGCGTGCGGCGGAATCCGTTGCGAAAGAAAAGAAAATACAGGATCTCAGGCAGGAAAGCATCAAGTGGAATCAGAACAGAAAAATTCTGCAGCAGGATATCTGGAAAAATGTGCTGAAAAGCGGTTTCTCCGAGGAAAAATTCTGCGAAACGGCAGCACAGCGTCAGCTGCCATACGGACCGGGACACTATTTCCGGCTGATTTGTCTGATGCCGGAAATAAAGAGCAATAAGCGGGAAATGTGGGATACGGCGACCATGGAATTTGTGATCGAAAATGTGCTGTCGGAACTGTATGAGGAAACGGATATTGCGGTAGATACTGTTTTTTACCAGGAACCGGGCATCTACTGGATTGTTACACAGTCAAGGGAAAAAGCATTCCCGCAGGACGGCGGGCGGGACTGTGAAATTCTGCAGCAATTTGTTGCGTGGATGAATGAAAAAATCTACCCGGAGCTGTGGTGCGGTGCCGGACAGTGGGAATCTGTACTGGGGATGCAAAAGCAGAGCCGGAATCTTCAGAAAATGCGGGAGGGAAGCCTTTCCGTGCGAAACGAGGTGCTGTTTCTGAACGAATTTCAGGCTCCGCAGACCAGCTACGAAAATAGGGAGCTGGATGTATGGAAAGCTCTGCTTTCGGAGGAAAAACCGGAGGAGCTGCTGGAGCGGCTGCAGAAATACCTTGACCGGACGGAGCGGGAAGGAATGATTACTAGGGAGCTTCTGGTAGCACTCCGTACCGATCTGACGCAGGTGGTGTATGCATGGCTTTCGGAACGGGAGATCAAGGCGTATGCACTGTTTGCAGATGCGGACATGGAAAACCTGCATCGGAATTCCCTTTATGGCAGAGAAGAGATGATGGAATATGCCGGGGTACTGGTTCGGAAAGCAGTTCAGTACAGACAGTACATCAACAAATCAGATTCGGTTACGAGCCAGGTATGCGCTTATATCGATGCACATTACCGGGAGGAGATTCACCGGGAGGAGCTTGGGGAGCTTGTCTTTTTGAATACGGATTATCTGTCCCGGATTTTTAAAAAAGAAAAGGGTATTTCGATCAGTAATTATATCATCCAAAAGCGGGTGGAGGAGGCAAAAAAGCTTCTAACACAGAGCACGCTGCCGATCAATACGGTGTCGCTGTATGTGGGGTACAGCAATTTCTCGTACTTTACGAAGATGTTTAAGGACAATACGGGATACGCACCGCTGGAATACCGAAGAAGCTTTGGAGAGCAATAGCGGAACAGCAGTAAACAGGTCAGAATAGTGAAAGAAAAAGGTCAGATCAGGGAATATTTTTTCGGATCAGATGTGGTAAAATTTCAGTATAAAATTCAGAAAAATAACGGAAAAACGGTATTTTTCTGACGTTTTAGGGGTTTCTGAAGAAGCAGATACAGCAAAAACGAGGTATGGAGGAGAAAAAATGACCGAGCAGAAATTAAAAGAGCTTCTGGCCGACATGACGCTGGAAGAAAAAGTGAACCAGATGAGCCAGGTGGTGGGCGCCTTCTTCAATAAAGATATGGACATCACGGCGATGGGACCGATGGCAGATAAAGGCTTTACGCCGGAAAATGTAGCGCTTTCCGGTTCCATCCTGGGAAGTATGGGCGCAGAAACATTAAAGAAAATTCAGAAGGATTTCGTGGAGCAGCACCCGCATCATATCCCGATGCTGTTCATGCTGGATGTCATCAACGGCTTCAAGACCATTTTCCCGATTCCGCTGGGACAGGGCGCAACGTTTGAACCGGAGCTGTCCGAAAAGTGTGCGGCAGTTGCTGCAAAAGAGGCAGCCGTTTCCGGCCTTCACGTAACCTTCGCACCAATGACCGATCTGGTCCGTGATGCAAGATGGGGCCGTGTCATGGAGTCTACCGGTGAGGATCCGTATCTGAACGGCCTGTTCTGTGCCGGAATGGTGCGCGGATTCCAGGGAGACGATCTGAAGGAGCCGTACAAAATTGCTTCCTGTGTGAAGCATTTCGCAGGCTATGGCGCACCGACAGCAGGAAGAGACTACAATACGGTAGAGCTTTCCGAGCATACCTTCCGTGACTTCTATCTGCCGTCCTACAAAGCCGGCATCGATGCAGGCGCAGCGATGGTAATGACTTCCTTCAACACGGTAAACGGTGTTCCGGCAACCGGAAACAAGAAACTGATGCGCGGCATCCTGCGTGACGAAATGGGATTTGACGGCGTTCTGATTTCCGACTGGGCAGCGATCGAGGAGATTATTTACCACGGCTATTGCGCAGACCGCGAGGAGGCAGCTGTCCGCTCAGCCGAGGCAGGCGTTGACATTGATATGATGACCGGTATTTACTGCGAAAACCTGTGCCGTCTTGTAAGAGAGGGTAAGATTTCCGAGGATCTGATCGATGAGTCCTGCATGCGTATTCTGGAACTGAAAAACAAGCTGGGACTGTTTGAAAATCCGTATAAAGACGCAGACGAGACGAAAGAAAAAGAGGTAATTCTCTGCAAAGAGCACCGCGATCTGGCAAGAGAAGCCGCAAGAAAATCGTTTGTACTGCTGAAAAACGACGAGAAAATCCTGCCGCTTGGCAAGGAGAAAAAAATCGCCTGGATCGGACCGTATGTCCACAGTAGAAACCTGATGGGCGCCTGGTCCTTTATCGGAGATGCAAAGGATGTGACAAATCTGGAAGAGGCCGTAAAAGCGCAGGCAGATACGACAAACATGAGCTTCCATGCAGGTTCCCCGATGCTCGGCTCCGACATCCGTCTGGAGGGCTTCGGTGAAGCGATGGAGCAGTCCCATACACCAGAGGAAGAGGAGACCATGCTTCTTGAGGCGGTAAACGCAGCAAAGGAGGCCGATGTTGTCGTTCTTGCGATCGGTGAGGACCGTCTGCAGTCCGGCGAGGCAACCAGCAACGCGAACATCCGCATCCCGGAAATCCAGCAGAGACTGCTTGAGCGCGTTTCGGAGGTCAATGAAAACGTTGTCGTTGTTCTCTTCAACGGCCGTCCGCTCGACCTGCGCGATGTCGTATCGAAAGCAAAAGCCGTTCTTGAAGTATGGATGCCGGGTACCGAGGGTGCCAATGCAATCGCAGATGTTGTTTTTGGTGCATACGCTCCAAGCGGCAAGCTGACCATGAGCTTCCCGTACTCTGTAGGCCAGGTGCCGGTTCACTACAACGAGTATTCCACCGGAAGACCGCATGTGCCGGGCAAGGACAAAGACCGTTTCCGTTCCAAATACCTCGACATCCCGAACGCACCACTGTTCCCGTTCGGATATGGCCTTGGCTACACCAGCTTTGCAATTTCAGATGTGAAACTGGACAAGGCAGAGCTTGGCATGGAAGATGAGATTAAAGCCTCCGTAACCGTGAAAAACACCGGCGATACAAAGGGAACCGAGACCGTACAGCTTTACATCCACGACGTAGCCGCATCCGTGGTACGCCCGGTGAAAGAGCTGAAAGATTTCTGCAAGGTAACCCTTCAGCCGGGAGAAGAAACCGAAGTCATCTTCAAAATCACAGAAGAAGAGCTTCGCTTCCTGACAGAAAATGAGCGTGTAGAAAGTGAAAACGGTGCTTTCGAAGTATTCATCGGAAGCGACAGCACGACAGAGAATAAGGCAGAATTTGTGCTGAAAAAATAAGAAGCAATACTGGGATGTAGCGTAAGCGGAATCAAGATGGGGGTCTGAATCGCTACGGAAAGATAAAAGAAAAGCCAGCCACAAAAAGCGAAAAGAATTTTGCTTTTGCGGCTGGCTTTTTCTGCCGGTACCGTATTGACCCTTCTGTTAAAACAAAGTAAAATAGAAATTGGTATTGGGACGAAAGAGAGGAAAAGAAATGGGGTACTTAGGAAACAAGTTACAGGGGAAATACCACAAAGACACATTCCAGACCGCCGTCAACATGGCGTGGCCGGCGATCGTGGAGTCGTTTTTTATTGCATTTGCGGGTCTTGTGGATTCGCTGATGGTAAGCTCGCTTGGCTCTTACGCAGTTGCCGCGGTCGGCCTGACGACACAGCCGAAGCTGCTTGGCCTGGCGTTTTTCTTTGCACTGAATGTGTCGATTTCCGCCCTTGTTGCGCGGCGGCGAGGGGAACAAAGACAGAGTGCGGCGAATGAGACTCTGGTAACTGCGCTTGTATTTATTATCCTTGCGGCAGCTGCATTCAGTGTTGGATTTGTGGCGTTTGCAAGTCCGATCATCCATCTGTGCGGCTCAACGGCGGAGACGCATAACGGTGCAGTAACATATTTCCGTATCATCATGGGCGGTATGATTTTTAACTGTATCCAGATGGGGATCAACTCGGCACAGCGCGGTGCGGGCAATACAAAAATCACGATGCGCACAAATGTAACATCAAATACGATTAATATTATCCTGAATTATCTTCTGATCAACGGCCATTTCGGGTTCCCGGCACTCGGCATTCAGGGTGCGGCACTGGCAACCGTCACAGGAACGGTTGTCGGATGTGTGATGAGCATCCTTTCCATCACAAAGCAAGATGGATTCCTGAACCTTGGCTATATTCTGAAGAAC
>ENA-OQKB01000269-OQKB01000269.1-human-gut-metagenome-genome-assembly--contig:-NODE-269-length-12017-cov-2.547939_pt1 | contig 12017 bp, 9 predicted proteins | sample MGYA00242646_ERZ504793 | MGnify/ENA primary metagenome ERZ504793 (study PRJEB26092, sample SAMD00036409) | human gut metagenome | host: Homo sapiens | study: EMG produced TPA metagenomics assembly of...
TCAAGGCTCGAGTCCTTGCCGATGTGGCCGCCGACGATCTCGCTGGACGAGCAGCCCACCACAAAGACGTCGCCCTTTTTCAGCTTTGCCTGGGCCAGCAGCTCCGTCACAGCCTGCCGCGCTTCGGTCTCGATCTGCTTTTTGAACTCTTCCGTCATAAAAAAACACCTCGTTTTATACTCTTGCAGACAGCAGGCTGGCAGAGCCTGCCGCGCCGAAATACACTTTGCTTCCCGCCGGGCACACCGCCGTGCAGCCGTCCAGCTCTCTGCCCGAGAATGTCTGCTTCCAGCTTCCGTCGGCGGTGTCCACAGCCTCGGCGCAGGGGGCGTCCGCAGGCAGCTTGAACAGCTTCTTCTGGATGTTCTCACCGGCCCGCAGGGCGATGCCCCGCAGAAGGGTGCTGTCCGCGTGCTTTTCCAGCCAGCCGCTGCGGGTCCAGCGGTAGCTGATATAGAGAGTGCCGTCCTCGTCCAGCGCCAATGCGCCGGGGTATCCCGGCAGGCCGGACACAAAGCTCCCGCAGTGCTTGCCGCCGGCGGTCAGCTCCCGGGCGTCGGCGTCCACAGCCCAGACGCAGCGATTCCCGAGATCGGAAACGTACAGCGTTCGGCCATCCTCCGAGAGGGCCAGACCAGCCGCACCGGCCACGCCGCCCAGCACCTGTTCCACCGTCCGGGCCGACGGGTCATACACATAGACACAGCCCGTGCCGGTGTGGGCGATGAGCTCGGTGCGGAGAGCGCTTTCCAGTCCGTTTTTCGCAGCGGCTTCGGTGGACACGGCGAAATATACCTTCCCGTCCGGGCCGGTCTCCACCGCCGACAGCACACCCAGCGGTGCGCCGTCGATTTGGGTCACCACCTGTTCCACTGAGGTCCCCCAGCTGTCATGCCGGGCGCGGCAGAGCGCCCCGCCGGAGGGCGTCACCACCGTCAGCCACAAGTCGCCGTCGGCGTCGAAGGCAAAGCTGGTCAGCTCGCCCTCCACCGACAGGATGGCCGCATAGTGTCCGCCGTCGGTGCGGACAAGGTCGCTCTGACGCTTTTTCATGGCCGCACCGTTGTAGGCAGCAGCGTAGACAAGGCCGTCCTGGGTGCGGACGCAGTCCACGCCCAGATAGCCGCCCAGCTTCCAGCTGTCCTTGCTGTCGGCGGAGAGGGCCGTCTGCGCGGCACCGGTATCCTGCCGCACATCCGGGGCGGTGTAGGCTTTCGGCGGCGTGTCGATAGGCCGCAGCAGCAGGCCGTACGCCAGCGCCGCCAGCATCAGCAGGGCAAAGATGTTGCTGGCCACCCGGAAGCGGGTCATCAGAGCTTCCCGCTCGATGGCGGCCTGTGCTTCCAGCTGGGCTTTCCGGCGGGCAGCGGCGGCAGACGTGCGCTGGGCGCGGCGGAGCCACCGGTCCACAAAGAGGGCCACGTTCGGCCCCACCGTGATGGATGCAATGAAGAGGAGCAGTACCAGCTCTACGAATCCAATGCGCATGAACAATTTTTCCTTTGTATTTGTCAGATTTCGGGGAAGTCTTTTATCATTGTAGTATAGCACACTTCGGCTTTTCTGCGCAAGATGAGGCCGAGCTTGACAGCCCCCGAAGCGGCCCTTTATAATCAGGGCAGACATGAAACGCATCCACTGGGATGTTTTCCCAAAAAATCTACTCAAACTTCACAAAAATTCCTAATTGATAGGGTATGATATACTTAAACGCAGTATACAGTTCCGCCGGGCTGACTCTGAGCAGCCTCCGGCGCTTGGGAGATAGAAGCTTTTAGGAGGAATGCCTTATGGCAAAAATTCTTATCGTTGACGACGAGCCCCGCATCCGGGAGCTCATCCGGGAGAATTTACAGTATTCGGGCTACACCTGCGAGGAGGCAGGGGACGGCTCCGCCGCCCTGTCGCTGCTCACCGGCGGCGGCTACGATCTGGTCATCCTCGATCTGATGATGCCCTTCATGGACGGCATGACCTGCCTGCGGGAGATGCGCACCCGCCGCATCAACACCCCCGTCATCATCCTGACGGCCCGCGGCGAGGAGTACGACAAGCTGGCCGGCCTCGAGGGCGGCGCTGACGACTATGTGGTCAAACCCTTCTCCCCCCGGGAGCTGGTGGCCCGTGTCAAGGCCGTGCTCAACCGCACCATGCCCCGCACCGAGGCTTCCGACAGCACCATGACCTTCGGGGAGCTGTCCATCGACACGGCCAGCCACACCGTCAAGGTCTCGGGCGAGGAAGTGAGCCTCACGCCCAAGGAGTTCGATCTGCTGGTCTTCCTGGCCTCCAACAAGGGCATCGCCCTCAGCCGCGAGAAGATCCTGCAGAAGGTGTGGAACTATGACTACTTCGGCGAGGACCGCACCGTGGACACCCACGTCAAGATGCTACGCGGCCATCTGGGCAAGTGCCGCGGCTACATCGCCACTGTCTGGGGCATCGGCTACAAGTTCGACCCCGACGCGGCGCGTTAAGCGGAGGCTCTGCTCTTCATGCGGCAAACGAGCAAAACACGGCGCACCATCGGCATCCGGGGCCAGCTCATGGGCTTTCTGTGCTTCATCTGCCTCTTGCTGGTGGGGCTGTTCTGGTTTCTGAGCACCCAGCTGCTGGAACCCCTCTACACCACCCATATCCAGAAGCAGCTGACCGAACAGGCGGATGCCATCGTGCAGAAGCTGGACGATGCCATTGCCGACGGCCAGACCCTCTCTTATTGGGGGTTCGGCAGTCAGCTCTATGTCAACAGCCAGTTTTTCAACCAGCTCAGCAGCGAGATCTACGAAAACGGCGGCATGAGCAGCTTCTGCGTGGATATCTCCGATGTCACGCTGCGGCAGATCTTCAAGGTGGAGAACCTCTCCTACTGCAACCTGCACCGCACCCGGCCCACCGATGAAAACAGCGAGCTGCCCTCTTACAGCACCGCCCGCGCCATGCGTCAGCTCTGCCGCGAGACCGGCAGCTGCGTGCGGAAGATCAACCCGCCCACGCCCTCGGGCACGGTGGAGCTGATGGTGGGCAGAACGACCTCCGACGGCAGCTATACCGTGCTGGTGACCACCAGCCTGATGCATGTCTCGGAGGCCGGTGAGGTGATGAGCACGGTGCTGCCGCTGGCGGCGGCGCTGATCTTTGCCTTTTCCATGAGCGCGGCGTGGCTGTTCAGCGAGTGGTTCACCAAGCCCCTGCGCCAGCTTTCGGGGGCGGCCCGGCAGGTGGCACAGGGCGATTATGCCGTTCAGGTGGAGACCAACCGCCGGGACGAACTGGGCGACCTGGCGCAGGAGTTCAACCACATGGCCAAGGAAGTCCAGCACGCGGCTCAGATGCAGCGCGACCTGCTGGCAAATGTCTCCCACGACCTGCGCACCCCGCTGACCCTCATCAAGGGGTATGCGGAGACGGTGCGGGACATTACCGGCGACGACAAGGCCCACCGGGACGAGCAGATGAACATCATCGTGGATGAGGCCGACCGGCTGACGGCGCTGGTCTCCAGCGTCATGGAGCTGAGCAAGGTGACCAGCGGCGCGGAAAAGTGCGAGAAGGTCCACTTTGATATGGGCCAGCTCTGCGATGAGGTCAGTGAGCGCTATGACGCGGTCTGCGCCCAGAACGGTTGGCAGCTCAAGCTGGAGCTGCCGGAGGAAGAGCTGCCTGTCTATGCCGACCCCAACATGATGCAGCGCGCCCTCCACAACCTGCTGGGCAACGCCATGCACCACATCGGCGGGGACGGCATCTTCCTTCTGCGGGCCTCTCAGGTGCCCGAGGGAGTCCGGGTAGAGATCGAGGACCACGGCCCCGGCATCTGTGCCGAGGATCTGCCCTATATCTTTGACCGGTATTACCGCTCCCGCTCCGATGCGGGCAAGCAGGGCACCGGCCTGGGGCTTTCCATCACCAAGGCCATCTTCCAGCAGCACGGCTTCCGCTTCGGCGTGCAGAGTACGCTGGGCAAAGGCACGACCTTCTGGTTCATTGCAACGGATACAAAGTAAAGCGACCCTCTCCGTCATTCCGAAACAATGACGGAGAGGGTCACTCTTTTTAAGCATCTGCTTTCCGGTAAATGCCCAGACTGTTGTCCGGTTCCGGCATCTTCACGCGGGAGGCGCGGTCGTTCACCTTGACCAGCATCCAGCCCATCAGGGCCAGCACCACCACGATAATGAGCCATTTTACGGCGTTGGGGAGTTTCTTCATATTCACATTCCTTTGTTTTTGATCTCAGGGGCGACAGAGCTTCCGCGCCCGGGTCAGCAGGGCGGCGGCATCGGCGGCAGAGGGCGCTGCGACCCAGTCCGGGCGCTGGCGTGCCCCCGGGCCACTGCTTCCGGCCTCGGCAAAGCGGGCAAGGCAGGTGTCCGTGCGGTCATTCCAGCCGGAAAAGCCCTCCGGTGCAATGTGGGCTCCAAGGCGGCAGTCCAGCACGGCAGTCTTGCCGGTGGGCCGCCAGGGCCTGCCCAGATAGACCGTTCCGGCGGGGCAGTCGGAGACGAAATCGCAGTCCCAGAACACGAAGCCCAGCCCGTTGGCACTGCCCGAGGGAGCGGTGATGTAGCTGTGGGGAAGGTGGTTGTCTACCGTGCGCAGGATGCACTGCTCAAACAGGGCATCGGCCCCGCCAAAGATGAAGTCGATGTCCCCCGCGATCTCGCAGCTTTTGTAATACTGCGCCGAGGGGCGGCGGGGCGCAAACTTGCGGGGGCCCAGAAAACCGTCCTTCTCCCGTTCAGCCTCGGGCAGGGGCGCGCAGAAGAGCGTGTCCTGGTTGCCCAGCAGCCTTACCCGGCGGAACACGGCCTTTTCCGCATCCACATAGGCGGCAATGGCCTGCCCCACGGCACTGCCCGGGCCGGCATCGTTGGCAATGGTCAGATCCTCCACCGTTACGCTGCCGCCGCTGAAAAAGGCAGTGTAGCTGCGGAAGGTGTGGGTGGGCCGCCCATCCGGGTGGGGCAGCTTACCGCCGTCCCCAAAGATCAGGGTGGTGGCATCGGCTCCCGCGCCCCGCAGGGTGAGCGTACGCTTTTCACAGACCAGCTTTTCCCGGTAGATGCCGGGGCCGATGCAGATCTCTGCTTCCAGCTCGTAGGGCACCGCCAGCACGGCCTCCGAGATGCTGGCAAAATCGCCGCAGCCATCCTGGGAAACGGTGAGTTTTAACATGGGCAGTCCTCCCTTGGAAAAGATAAGGCTATTATATGCCCCTTTTGTGAAATTTTCAATGTCCGCAGGGCTCTAACCGGAGCACGGCGGCGGTGATATCATCGGGTCGGCCGGTCTGTTCGGCGCGGGCGCGGGCGGTTTCCACAAGGATCCGGGCCACCTTATCGGGCGGGTCGCCTGCGGCGGCGGAAAGCTCCAGCTGCTTGGCCACCCAGCCGGGGCCATCCACCAGCAGACCGTCCGAGACCAGTACGGCATAGTCCCCGGCGGCGAGATGCACCACCCGGCTCTGGCCGTTCACACCGCCCAGAATGCCGATGGGCAGGCTGATATCGCCCACCGGACGGGCGCGGCCCCCGTGCACCAGAAAGCCAGGGGCGGCCCCGGCCTTGAAGATCCGTGCCGTGCCGGTGTAAAGATCCACGCTGATCAGGTCGAGGGTGGCCCCGCTCTCCTCATCGCTTTTCAGGGCCAGCGCCACATTGACCAGCCGCGCTGCCAGCTCAGCGGTGAAACCGGCTTTCAGCAGGCGGGCAGTGAGTTCGGCGGCAAGGCTGCCATCCACGGCGGCCGGGCGGCCTGTGCCCATGCCGTCACACAGGATCATCTGGGCAGCGGCCGGGCTGCAGAACTGCTGGACCGCATCCCCGGAGACAGTGCCCTTTGCTGCCGTGCCCGCAGTTCCGAACACAGCCCGGAGGGCGGGCTTTTCGCAGAAGAGCAGGGTGGTCATCCCTTTGCAGGAGAGCACCTGCGGCGGGTCGAAGTCCCGGCGGCAGATGCGTCCGGTCTCCTGCGCCAGCGCGGCCAGCTCGGGGGAAGAAAAGCGGGTACGGGGCAGGGTGATCGCCGCCCGTGTCCGGCCCAGGTCGTCCAGCGTGACAGCGCATTCCAGCGGCGGCGTGCCCAGGCTGGCAAAAAACGCGGCCACCCGCCCGGATTTGTAAGGCTCCGGGTTCCCGGGGCGGCCCAGCTGCTCACTGAGCACGCTCAGGGCATCGGCCATGGCGCTGTATTGCTCGGTCAGGGCGGTGCGCATGGCCTCAGCGTGGACGTGGGCTTCCTTCCGGCTCCGGTAGAGCGCAAAGGAGCGGTTTGCCGCCGCGCAGAGCGCCGCCGGGTGGATGCATCTGGACAGCTGGCCGGGCAGGTCGCTGGTCTGCAGATGGCCCTGCTGTTCCAGAATAGGCCGCAGGGCGTTCATCCCCTCCAGCGTGGCAGTGTATTCCTGCTTCCAGCAGGTTTCCCGCCGCCCGCAGTTGAAGCACAGGCTGTCGTGGGTGTTGTCGATGACCCAGCGGAAGGTGTCGCATCGGCGGGGAAACGCATCGTATACAGCGTTCACCGTCTCGGCCAGCGAGGAAAGGCTCTCGGCCACTGCTTCCAGCCGGGTCGCGGCGGCAGAGAGGCGCGGCCGCTCGTCGCCGGGCGGGTCGTCCTCTTTGAGGGCGGGCATCAGCCAGCCCGCAGGCAGCAGGGCGCAGAGCCCCGCACCCGCCCCGGCACTGAGCAGAAAGCTGAACGCCCCCGCCAGCGGCTGGATGCAGAGCACCCCCGCCACACAGCCGCCCGCATAGGCCGCAAGCCCCTCCACCCGTCGCGCCGGGGCAAGCACCGCCGCAGCGGCACACCCACAGGCAAGCCCGGCGGCGGCAGGCGCAAGGGCAGGGTCTGACGCGGCCAGAGCCGCACCCGTCACCCCGCTGAAAGCCAATGCCTCCAGCGGCAGGCCCTTGCAGCAGAGGGCCAGCTCTGCCGCCGCACAGGCCATCACCCCGGGCAGGAAGAAGCCAAAGCTCATCCCGCCCAGTGCGGCGGCCACAGCGGCAGACAAGATCAGGCTGCCCATGCCCGGTTTTTCGGGCGAGAAGCGCCGCAGGCCGTATCCCGCCGCCGCTGCCAGCAGGGCGTCGCCGCCGCAGAACAGGATGGTCTGAACGCCGTTTTCCTCCCCCGCCGCGAAGCAGACTGCGCTTCCCACCAGTGTGCCGCAGCCAGCCGCCACCGCCGGGACGGATCGGCCGGGCCAGAGCCATCGTGCCGCTACTGCCGCACCCAGTGCGCAGAGCAGGCAGACGCTCTCCACGGTCAGCGTGCCGAAACTCCGGGCCAGCACCCCCAGTGCGGCCCCGGCAGCTCCCACAGCGAAGCAGTCCTCCGCAAAGCCCAGCGTCAGCCCCAGCCCGAAAGGCATCAGCGCACCGTACAGCACGGCCCAGCCTCCGGCCAGCCCCAGCAGGAATGCGCTCCCCTGCCGCAGGGCGGGCCGCACTGCCGCCCGCGCCCCGGAGCGCACCGTTCACCCGCTTTTTTCCCGTCCGTGAGTTGTATCGTCCGAAAAGACACCTGCATGAAAAAATCCCCGCTTTCCGGCGGGGATCTTTTGCAATGTTCTGTTTCCCGCGCCCTTTTGCATATACTGTAGCGCGGGCGCGCGGCGTTTTATGGGGTCATGCGGGGAAGCGGCAAAAATACCGTCAGCTCTCAATGCAGCTTGACACGGGCAAGGGTCGTCTCGCGGCCCACTCATGCAGGCAAGGTCGGTGCCGCCGCCGGGGGTGCGCTGCTTGCCGGAGAGGGCGATGCCCAGCGGGTAGAGCAGCCAGCCATTCTTCTTGCCCAGCTCCTCGGCCTTGGCCTTGCAGGCGTCAAAGACGGTGTCACGGTCATTGAAGTCCAGTGCCTCGTCGCTCAGCACGGGCAGCAGGGCTTCCAGCGCCTCCTTTGCAGACTCAGGGGTGGTCTTCTGCTTCTTGTTGGCGTAGAGGCTCACGTCATACTCGGGCATGGCGTCGAAGAAGTCCAGCTGCTCGGGGATCTCGCCCAGGACCTCGCAGCGGGGCTGCAGGTTTGCACAGAGCAGCTTCTTGTTGATGGGGGTATGGACGGCGCTGTCGATCCAGGGCTCGGCCTTGGCCAGGAACTCCTCGGGGGACAGGCGGCGGATATACTCGGCGTTGATGGCCCGCAGCTTGAGAGGGTCGAAGATGGCGGGAGACTTGGAGATGCCGTCCGGCGTCCAGATCCTGACCAGATCCGCCAGCGAGAAGATCTCCTGCTCGGCGTACTCGCCCTTGGGGCTCCAGCCCAGCAGGCAGATGTAGTTCAGGATCGCCTCGGTCAGGTAGCCCTTTGCAACGAGATCCTGATAGCTGGCGTCGCCGTTGCGCTTGGACAGCTTGTTCTGAGCGTCCTTCATGACCGGCGGGCAGTGGATGTAGTTGGGGATGTTCCAGCCGAAAGCCTGGTACAGCAGGTTATACTTCGGGGTGGAGGACAGATACTCGCTGCCGCGGATGACGTGGGTGATGCCCATGAGGTGGTCGTCCACGACATTTGCGAAGTTGTAGGTGGGCATACCGTCGGTCTTGATGAGGATCTGGTCGTCCATCTCGCTGTTGTTGACCTCGATGTGGCCGTAGACCATATCGTCGAAGCCGGTCACGCCCTCGCGGGGGATCTTCTGGCGGATGACGTAAGGCTCACCGGCGGCGAGGCGCTTTTCCACCTCTTCCCTGGGCAGGTCGCGGCAGCAGCCATCGTAGTGGGTCATCTCACCGTGGGCGCGCTGCTCGGCGTGGAGGGCTTCCAGACGCTCCTCGGTGCAGAAGCAGTAATAGGCCTTGCCCTCAGCCACCAGCTGCTCGGCATACTGCTTGAACATGCCCATGCGCTCGCTCTGGACATAGGGGCCGACAGGGCCGCCGATGTCGGGACCCTCGTCCCAGGTCAGGCCGGTAGCCTTGAGCGTGCCGTAGATGATGTCGGTAGCGCCCTCGACCAGGCGGCCCTGGTCGGTGTCCTCAATGCGCAGGATAAAGGTGCCGCCGTTGTGGCGCGCCTGCAGATAGGTGTACAGTGCGGTGCGCAGATTGCCTACATGCATATAGCCTGTGGGGGACGGCGCAAAGCGGGTACGAACATTTGCCATAGTGATTTCCCCTTTTTCTAAGTTGCGTAAGTAGTTTTATTATAAGCGCATCGGCATAAGGTGTCAATGCGGCAGGCGAAGCTGGAGAGTAGAGTTTGAAATTAAGAGTTTAGATTTGGTGTACCCGCCGCGCGGGCACAAATTTACAATAAGGCGTAGGGCGGGGTGCCCCCACCCCGCCGGGGAAGCTGACGGCTGCAGCAGCCTCCGTGGCGGCCCTGCAAACTGGAATTTGTAATTACATTCCATACATATTGGCATTCTTTACAATCACTCTATCTCCTTTTTCTAATTGTTCCTTAGAAACTCCTCTTAACCCAAGTCCAACATATTCTGTTTTATATCCACAACCATTTGATTTTCGTTCTTTTGTATGTATATCGATGGTAGTAATTATAGTCTCTAATACACCTCCACTTGTTTTATAAACACACGCATTTTCTCCTTCTCTACACATTCCTGTTGATATGTTTCCTGTGGCAACTGTTCCAACCCCCATAATTGTAAATACATCATCAATAATCAATTCAAAGTCTTCTTTTAAACATAATGGAACATCTAATCTGTTCATATACTCTTTTTCTCGCTCTTTTTTGTCTTTTACCAAATAATCCCATAGTGTTTCTCCTTTATAACTTCCGATTTGTCAGTGTGCTGTACTGGGGCAGTCACACCAAATCTGAATTCTAAATGTTTGCTTTCAGGCGCTAAGCAAACGCATTTGCGGCATCATACCAAAAACGCCTCAAACAGGTGCAGGTCGTCAATTTTTACGGTAGCACGGTAAAAAACGCCGTCCTCGCGGTATTCCTCCGCCGCTACGCTGCCGCGGCTGCGGAGAATGTCCGCCAGCGCCAGCTTGTCATAGGGCAGCACGATCTCGATCGTGCGCACGCGGTGGTTCAGCACCTCGTCGAGCTTTGCCAGCAGTGCAGGCAGACCGTAGCCGGTTTTCGCGCTCGTCAGCAGGATATCCGGGTCAAAGGCCATGGTGTTGGCGGTGTCGCACTTGTTGTAGACGACCAGCTGGGGGATGTCCGCGCAGTCGAGGCTGCCCAGCACCTCATCGGTCACGGCCAGCTGTTCGGCGGCCTGTGCGTCGCCCGCGTCGGCCACTTTGACGATGACGTCCGCGAACGCGGCCTCCTCCAGCGTGGATTTGAACGCCTCCACCAGATGGTGCGGCAGGCGGCTGACAAAGCCGACGGTATCCACCAGAATAATTTGCAGACCGCTGGGAAGCACCAGCTTGCGGGCCGTCGGGTCCAGCGTCGCAAACAGCATGTCGGCTTCAAAAATCTGCTCGCCGCACAGCGCGTTCAGCAGGCTCGACTTGCCGACGTTCGTGTAGCCGACCAGCGCGACCACAGGCACATTGTTCTTCTGGCGGGCCCGGCGGGTCTCGCCGCGGCGCTTTTCCAGCTCCTTTAAGCGGCCCTCAAGATGCTCAATGCGGTGGTGCAGATGGCGGCGGTCCAGCTCGAGCTTTGTCTCACCGGCGCCGCGGCGGGCACCCCCGCCGCCCCCGCCGCCGCCGCCCTGGCGGCTCAGGGCTTCGCCCAGCCCCTGCAGGCGCGGCAGCTGATAGCGCAGCGTGGCAAGCTCGGTCTGCAGCTTGCCCTCGTTCGTCGTGGCGCGTGCGCGGAAAATCTCCAAAATCAGCATCGTGCGGTCCAGCACCTCGACTTGCAGTGCCGCTGACAGGTTGCGGATCTGGCTGCCGGTCAGCTCGCCGTCAAAGATGGCGGCTGCCGCGTTCACATTCTGGCAGACAAGCCGCGCCTCGGCGACCTTGCCCTCACCCAGCAGCGTTGCGGCCTCGGGCGTCGCGCGCTTCTGCACGACCTTGGCCACGGCGTCCATGCCGTTGGCGTCGGCCAGCGCCCGCAGCTCGTCCAGGCTGCGCGCCATATCGTACCTGCCCTGATCCAGCGCCAGCAGCACCACGGGCAGCTTCTCGGCGTCGGTGGCTTTCTGGGCAGTGGTGCCAAAGTCTAATTCTGTCGTGTTATCGGTCATAATTCCTCTTTCAAAAGATGGTAGGCGCGGCAGGGGACCGGCGTGCCGTCAAACTTGCGGTCCGTCACGTCATGGTCGTAGACAAAGCCTGCCTTCTGCAAAACTGCGCTGCTGGCAATGTTCTCATTGGCGTGGACGGCGGCCAGCCAGTCTGCGCCCACGGTGTCAAACCAGTAGTCCCGCACAGTACAGAGTGCCTCGGTGGCGTAGCCTTTATTCCACCACTTGCGGCCCAGCGCATAGCCGACCTCCCAGGCGGGGCCAAGGCGTTCGGTGTTCAGGTGCCAGCCCATCTTCAGCGCCGGGGCGGGGAAGAGGCTGATTGTGCCAAACAGCACCTCGGTGTGCTTGTCGGTGATGCCCCACTGGTAAAAGGCCGGGTCATCGTAGTGCTTTTCCCACTCGTTCAGCGTCTCGGCGGTCTCGCCCCAGCTGCGGTGGGCGTTCCAGCGCAGGTATTGGGTCACCTGCCTGTCGCTGGCCCAGTTGTTGAACATCATTTCGCTGTCGTCGATGGAGAGCCGCCGCAGGACCAGCCGCTCCGTTTCCAGCTCTTGTGTGCCGCAATGCTTCATGTTGTCGCCTTACTTTCTATGGAAGATACCGCGCAGGATGCCAAGGCCCATGCTCCAGAGTCTGGCGAGCTGTGCGCGGTAGAGGGTGCAGTAGATAAACAAAATCACGCCTACCAGCGCAAATTTTATAAAGAAATAGCTGCCACAGCAGCGTGCCGATAGCCGTGACCGCGAACGCCAGCAGAAAGACCGGAGATCGTCTTGGGGTAGCTGGCCACCGTGCGGTAGTACATCTGCCCCGTGACGCTGCGGTACAAAAACGCAAGGCCGTTGCTGGCGGCCAGCGCCAGCGCCGCGCCGGTCAGCCCGAACGC
>ENA-OQKB01000270-OQKB01000270.1-human-gut-metagenome-genome-assembly--contig:-NODE-270-length-11959-cov-3.823107_pt1 | contig 11959 bp, 15 predicted proteins | sample MGYA00242646_ERZ504793 | MGnify/ENA primary metagenome ERZ504793 (study PRJEB26092, sample SAMD00036409) | human gut metagenome | host: Homo sapiens | study: EMG produced TPA metagenomics assembly of...
ACGGGGATGTAGAGAAACAGCAGAAACCAGGACTTGGATATGGAATCAAGATCAACGGCGCCCAGAAGATTGCCTATGAATATGATGCCCTTGGACGTGTGATCCGTACTCACAATCACTTCTCTGATACGAATACATCGACTCAGGAGTATACATACGTCTCAGGCAAAGAGGCAGGAGTGACTACAAACCTGGTTGCATCTGTCCGGGAAGGAAACCGTGCAGAATCCTACACCTATGATGCCTGTGGAAATGTGGAAACAATGGTGGAGAGAAGCGCCGATGGCAGCGAAAGAAAAATCCGCTACTACTATGATGCACTGAACCAGCTGGTACGAGAAGATAATCAGAAGCAGAATAAGACAATCTGTTACACCTATGATGTGGGTGGAAATATGGTCAGAAGAGACGAGTACCGTTATATCGAAATCCAGTGATCACAGAAGCACCGTGGAAGTCCGATACATTTGAGTATCAGACCGGAGGCTGGAGAGATCAGCTTCATTTCTACAATGGACAGGCAATTACTTATGATGCCATGGGAAATCCGCTCCAGTATCTGGGGATGCAGATGGAATGGGAAAACCCACTTTGTTTTAACTTCAAACCTTGCTTGAAGTTAAACGAGAAAATATTACAGACAACCCATGGCTGCGCTGTGAGCTTTAATCCTTGTCTGCCAGATGGCGTTATCAATGAGTTGGAAGCAAAATGGGCAATCGACCATTATGGGCTGGATAGTACTTATGGCTGGGTCATATGCAGAGACGTATTTCCTTGGGGAACCAAGCATCACCCTGAAATCAATAAACTTTTTCTTACAATGGAGCAGCAACCAGGACAAGTTCCAGGCTCACATTTCAAAGTTCACGCACCCGGAGATTCATTTATGTTTTCCCATCCTGTTAGCGGAATAACCCATACACTGACCGTGCAGGAAATAGAACAGCAGACAGTTCCTCAAAATAGTTTTGGTTCTGATCGCTGGATTTATCCGACACATTATATTGCCATGAGTTATACACTTACCCCTGAACCGATGGAGAACATTTCGGTTTTTGACTGTGATGAAGGCGATAGACCGATAGAAGTTACACCAGACGATCATTCGTTCCGTCCAGTTGGCAGTAGTTCCTGTTTTGTTGTTGGTGTTATTGGTGGTGCAGATGGTCCGACAGCAGTTATATATGGAACAAATTCACAAGAAAAACTTCATGCTGCTTGTTCTGCTCTGCACTTTGAACCGGTTGGTGATGATGTCGAGTGGCGTATCGTGTTCAATGTTACGCAGTTTGACAAAGAACATTCCCAATTATCTAAAAATACCCTTAGAACTCTAAGGGCGCACTTCTATACTCTCCTATCGGGAGTATCGTGCGTCCTGCGGAGCTTCATTCTCTGTCAGCAGAAAAAAGCTGCATGACCGAGAATGTTTCGTCACTTCGTTCCGTCAAGGTGGCTACACCCCCTTGCGCTGCTAATGCGGCTATCCCTTATGTACTTGCCGTCCGACTAAACGGTTTTAGAAAAACCGTTCGCCGCCAGCTAAGTTTAGGAAAAACAAATAACCGAAAATCAGACCGTTGACTGGTCGCACTATGACGAAAGTTGACGGTCTTTTTTATCCCCAAAATCAAAAATAGGAGGTCAATCACAATGACAAAACCGAAAACCCTTGACCAGCTCCGAGCCGAAAAGGAACGGGCCGAGACGCAGCTTGCACAGGAACAGCACAAGCTCAACCGTCTTGAGAACAGAAAGAAATATCTGGAGAAAGGCGAAAGGCAGAAACGCACCCATCGTCTTTGCAATCTGGGCGGCACGATTGAGAGCCTTGCCCCGGAGGTCAAAGATCTCACACGCACCGAAATGACAGAGCTGATGGAACAAATCTTTTCTTTGTCCGAAGTCCAGCGAGCCGTCCGTCACATGACGATTACCCACATCAGCCAAGCAAACAGAGAAAAGGAGTTGAAAGCCGATGGCACTATTTCATCTGAGCGTCACGCAGACTAAGCGAAGCGCAGGACAGTCCGCTATCGCTTCTGCTGCCTACCGAGCCGGGGAGCGATTGTATAGCGAGTATTACGGCGAATACAGCGACTACACCCGCAAGGGCGGCGTGATCTGCTCTGACATTCTCTTGCCGTCCCATGCACCGCCAGAATACGCAGACCGCCAAACCCTATGGAACGCCGTGGAAAAAGCCGAGCGTGGAAAGAACGCCCAGCTTGCATACAGCTTTGACATTGCCTTGCAGAATGAATTTTCCCTTGAGGAAAACATCGCTCTTGCAAGGCAATTTTTATTGGAGAACTTTGTGAGCCGTGGCATGGTGGTTGACTTCGCCGTACACCAGCCAGACCGGGAGGACGGCGGCGTACCCAATCCGCATTTTCATGTGCTTTGCCCCATCCGCCCCATCGAGCAGAACGGCAAATGGGGACTAAAGCAACGCCGGGTGTATGAGCTGGACGAGGACGGCAACCGTATCCGAGACGCAGACGGAAAGTTTGTGTTCAACGCCGTTCCCACTACCGACTGGGGCAGTCCCGAAACGCTGGAACATTGGCGTGAAGCATGGGCGGAGCTATGCAATGCCAAGTTTGCGGAAAAAGGTATTGATGTTCGTATCGACCACCGGAGCTATGAGCGTCAGGGCGTGGAGCTTTTTCCCACCGTCCATGAGGGCGCAACCGTCCAGGCAATGGAGAAGAAAGGCATACGCACCGAGAAAGGCGAGTTCAACCGCTGGATCAGAGCCACCAATGCCGTTATCCGGGACATCAAGAAGAAAATCGCTCTCCTGTTTGATTGGATTGCCGAAGCAAAAGCGGAGCTTGCCAAGCCGCAGGCACCCGACCTTGTTTCGCTGCTGAGCGCCTATTACACCCAGCGCAGAGCCGGGGCATATTCGCAGAAAGGCAAGGTCAGCAATCTAAAGGAGATGAACGAGACTTTCAATTATCTCCGGGCAAACGGCATTTACTCCCTTGAAGATTTGGAAAGCCGTGTCAGCGAACACAGTGCTGCCACAGAGAGCTTGAAGAAAACGCTGGACGAACAGACCGCCCGAATGAAAGCAATTAAGCAACTCTATGACAGCTCCGCCGCTTTCCAGAACTTGAAGCCTGTCTATGACGGCTTGCAGAAAATCAAGTTTGAGAAGCCCAGAGCCAAGTACAAGGTAGAGCATGAAGCGGAACTGATACAGTTCTACGCCGCCAGACGAAAGCTGACCGAGGAGTTCCCGGACGGCAAGGTGGATATGAAAAAGCTGTCCGACGAGTATGACGAGCTGGAACAGGCACACGAAAGCACCTACGGCGAGTTTAAGGCTGTCAGAGACGATTTACACCGCCTTTGGAAGGTCAAGTCATGTGTAGATACTGCCGCCCGATTTAACGAGCGTACAGAGGAACAAAAGCTCCAAAATCGACCCCAAACACGACAGAAAAAGGAGGAACTATCCCGATGAATTATACCCAAGCGCAGATTGACCGGGCAAATGCCGTCAGTCTGGAAGATTTTCTCCGCACACAGGGAGAGACACTGATAAAAAGCGGACGAGAATACCGCTGGAAAGAACATGACAGTCTGACCGTCCGGGGAAACAAGTGGTTTCGCCACAGCCAGAGCAAGGGCGGCTATCCCATTGATTTTGTCATAGAGTTTTACGGCAAGTCCTTTCCCGAAAGCTGACAATTATCCAGGGTAATCCCGGCGAGGGCAAGACCTACTTTGCCATGCGCCTTGCGGCGGCTTGCACCAATCGAAAGCCTTTGCCCGGTATGGAGACACTTGAACCTTTCAATATCATCTATCAGACCGCCGAGGACGGTCTGGGCGATACGGTCAAGCCCCGATTGATGGAAGCAGACGTAGCCCTTGCGCTGTAATTCTTTTTCAAGTTTTCTGCGTTCTTTCTCAGAATCCTTAAGTTCGCGGTTAAGCCGGGAAGCTTCTTTAGCGATGCCACCATTGGCATTCATGCAGGCATCTTCCCAGGCTTTGATCTGCTCGATATAAAGACCTTTTTTACGGGCATACTCGGCAAGTTCCGTTTCATTCATACTTGCTGTTTCAACAACAACTAAAAATTTATCCTGTGTACTCCAGTCATCAGGAACAGCATCCGTACCAGGAGCAGCATAGCCTTCCTTTCTGGCTTTATCCCGCCAGTTACGAAGTGTCTGTTCAGAGATTCCTTCTTCTCTGGATATCTTGGTAATAGATTCATTGTTTGGTGGAAGCATCCTCCTGAGGAGTGCATCCTTTAATTCTGGACTATCCTTTCGACATTTGCCCTGTCTCTTTTTTTGCCAATACCATAGACAGTTTTCTTTCATTTGCTGTTGTCTCCAATCTCCATACACTGGTATGGATAAAGCCTGCCAAGTATCATGCTGATACAGCACCCGGCAGTGCTTTCTGAAAATATGGTTTCTCTGTACTTTTTCTTATCACCCCAGAGATGTAGGATTTCTCACAGGCGGCAGTGTGCTTCACTGCTCCATTGGAAGTTGTCACTCTGTCAGTCGATTCTCCTCGCCCCAGACACAGAGCTGATCCAGCACAGTCATCAGCGTTTTTCCTCGTTCCGAAAGCGTATATTCCACCTTCGGCGGAATCTGCGGATACTCGGTGCGGACGATCAGTTTATCCGCTTCCAGCTCCTTGACAGTCTACATCTGCATTTTTAAAAATATGCGTTTCAAGATTTTTTGAAAGTAAGCGCAAAATAATTCGACGGATTGTGTTGCCCTAAAAATCAATTCATAATAATCATTAGAGAATGCAAGCATTTCACTTCATCTTCTCTTGCTAGAAATGATAGATGCGAGCATTTTACTCTATTAAAGTTATGGAGGTGTGCTCATGAGAAGCAAAAGAATACCTGTCGAAGAACAATACCGTCTCATCATGGAATGCCGTCAAAGTGGATTGACAGATCATCAATGGTGTGTGGAACATGATATCAAGCCAGGAACTTTTTACAACTGGGTAAAAAGACTGCGTCAGAAAGGTTGTGTGGATTTGCCGGCGTCAACTGGACGCACCTATCGCGCACCAGAAAGCCAGGAAGTTGTCAGAGTGGAGTTTCATGATACTGACCCGATTCCTTATGAACAGCCATTAAATGTAATTCCGGCAGCTACGGAAAGGAATAACTTTTCTGTAGCAGAGTCAATGAAGCTGTCTGTAGGCAGCTTTCATCTAACAATACCAAATGGAACAGATCCTCAGCTTCTGGCTCAAACGCTTCGAATTGTGAAGGAGCTGGAATGTTAGGGGATATCACAGCCGCCGATGAAATCTATATCGTAACAGGCAGAACGGATATGCGGAAATCCATTGACGGGCTGTGTGCTATTGTAGAGGATCAACTCCATATGGATCCAAGGCGAAGTGCCCTGTATCTTTTCTGTGGAAAACGTTGTGACAGGATCAAAGCTTTGCTCTGGGAATCTGACGGATTTGTGCTGCTGTATAAACGTATGGAAGTTCAGGGCAGGTTTCGCTGGCCCAGAAATCAGCTGGAAGTAAAACAATTGACCTGGCAGCAATTCGACTGGCTCATGTCCGGGCTTGAAATCGAACAACCCAAGGCATTCAAACCTACGGAATGATCGCGTAAAACATCTATGCCAACCAACAGAAACGGAGGGGCTTCTCACCCTGTATCATGTCTGAAATTCCTTGTAAATGCTGGGTTTTCTGCTTCTTTTTCATTGCTTTTTATGGTATAATAAGAGCAGTGAAAAAGGAGCAGAAAACATATGGCTGGCAATTCAAAAGATTCAAAAATCCTTGCGTACAAGGACATGATCAACCAACTGAATAAGACGATTTCCACACAGACAGAACGGATCCAGTCTTTACAAAAAAACATTGGAAGCAGACCGGCTGGAAAAAGAAAACCTTCGTCAGCAGATTGAATATCTCACGAAGAAACTTTTTGGTACTTCCAGTGAAAAACGGAAAGATATCGATGGCCGGTTGAATCTTTTTGATGAAGCCGGGCAGGAAGCAGATCCGACATGGGAACAGGAACTTCCTGATGACATCACTGTTCCGGAACATAAGAGAAAAGCAAGACGGACACATGCTGATCTCTTTAAAAATGTTCCTTCCTGCGACGAGATCATTTCTCTTCCGGAGGAGGAGCGAAACTGTCCAACCTGCGGAACGCAGATGGAATGTATTGGGAAAGAATTCGTCCGCCATGAATTTCGTTTTACCCCTGCCAAGGGAAAAGTAGTAAATATCTATCGTGAAACCTATAAATGCCCGGAGTGTGCCATATCAGAGGAACATCCGGATGATCAGACATTTGTCAAAGCCCCTGTTCAGGAACCATTGATCCCGGAAAGTTATGCATCGGAATCCGTTGTCGGATGGGCAATGCACCAGAAGTACCAGAATGGTCTGCCGTTAAACAGGCAGGAAGAGGACTGGAAGCAACTGGGTGTCCCATTAAGCCGGGCTACGTTTGCTAACTGGATCATTTACTGTGCCGAGAATTATCTCCGTCATGTTTATGATTATTTTCACCGTCAGTTACGGATGCGTAAATATCTGATGGCAGATGAAACCCGGGTTCAGGTACTGAATGAGCCGGAGCGTAATCCTGAAACGGATTCCTGGATGTGGCTCTTCCGCAGTGGAGAAGATGGACTTCCGCCGATCCTGCTCTACCATTACACAGAGACAAGGGCAAAGTTCCATGCAGCATCTTTCCTACAGGGGTTCAGCGGATATCTGGAGACGGATGGATACCAGGGTTATAATAATCTGCCGGACATCAAACGCTGCTCTTGCTGGGCACATGTGAGACGTTACTTCACAGATGCCATACCGAAAGGGAAAGAGTATGATTACAGCCTTCCGGCAGTGCAGGGAGTACAGTTCTGTTCCAAGCTGTTTGATTGTGAGCGGTACTCAAAAGCAAAAAATCACACTGCGGAGCAGAGAAAACAATTTCGTCTTGAAAAGGAGAAGCCAATACTGGAGGCATTCTGGAATTGGCTGGATCAACAGCGCCCAAACAAAGGAACCCGTTTGGCGAAAGCGGTAAACTATGCCCAAAATCGGAAAGGCACCCTGATGACTTATCTGGAAGACGGTCATTGCAGTTTGTCCAATAATCTTAGCGAGAATGCAATCAGGCCATTCACTGTCGGCCGGAAGAACTGGCTGTTCAGTGCCAGTCCGAAAGGAGCTGCCTCCAGTGCTATTGTGTATACAATGGTCGAGATGGCAAAAGCGAATGATCTGAATACCTATAAATATCTGACATATCTCTTATCACAGCGGCCAGACGATAAAATGTCAGATGAACAGTTGGAACAGCTTGCCCCATGGAGCGAGACTGCGAAAACGAACTGTCAAAACTAAAATAGAGTAAAACGCTTGCATCTATCATTTTGGTGCAAGCGTAATTCATGAGTAACGTAGCAATATTTTGCGCTTACTTTTGAAAATCTTTTGTCAGATAATTACTTCACGCAAAAATACAGGCGTTAAATAATAAATGTAATAAGAAAAGGAAGATTTTTGACGGAATCTATGATATACTAAATTACAAGTGTTTCAACATATATTTTGAAAACAACGTGCCCTGGAGAGGGACAGAAATTAATATTACAATGATAAAGTAAGGAACAAAGAAAAGACATGTCACACAAAACTCTATTTTTACAGCAGTCCTACATCGACTGCACAAACCAGTATACCGCGCTTCTGGAAGCACCGAAGCTGCCATTATGGGATTACGTGATTCTTACAGCTTCCAATGAGGAACAGGCTGCATCATACCGTACACAGATTCAGTATCGTCTGGATCATAATATGCTTCCGGCATCGACGCATTATGCAGTGCTTCCGGATCCAGACGGAAAACGGGTAGGAAGCGGCGGCGCTACACTGAATGTTTTGCGTTACGTTCATGAGAATGCAGGTTCATTCGAAAAGCAGCGGATTCTGGTGATCCATTCCGGCGGTGACAGTAAGCGGGTGCCGCAGTATTCTGCCTGCGGAAAGTTATTTTCACCGGTACCGCGTGTTCTGCCGAATGGAAAACGTTCTACCCTGTTTGATGAATTTATGATTTCCATGAGCGGTGTTGCTGCACGAATGAATGCAGGAATGCTGGTATGCTCGGGAGATGTACTGCTGCTGTTCAATCCGCTGCAGATTGATTTTTATGGAAAAGGTGCTGCGGCACTTTCCATTAAAGAGCCAGCGGAAATTGGAAAAAATCATGGCGTTTACCGCGTAGACGGGGAAGGAAATGTAGGTGGTTTCCTGCATAAAAAACAGTGGAGCAGCTGCAGAGCCTTGGGGCTTCGGATGATCAGGGGAATGTAGATATTGATACCGGAGCCGTAATCTTTGACAGCGAAATGCTGCAGGCACTGTATCAGCTGGTAGATACGAAGGAAAAATTTGCGGCTTATGTAAATGAGCGTACCCGGCTTTCCTTTTACGCCGATTTCCTCTACCCGCTGGCGTCGGATTCTACACTCGAGCAATATTATAAGGAAACACCGGAAGGAGATTTTACACCTGAACTGGAGCAGTGCCGGACCGAACTGTGGAGTGTACTGCATCCGTACCAGATGAAGCTGATCCGAATGTCACCTGCTGCATTTATTCACTTTGGTACGACAAAAGAACTGCGGGAACTTATGACAGAACGAATGGAGGAGTTCTGTTATCTGGGATGGTCGTCGCATATTCATACGAATCGTGCAGAACAGAACTTTGCTGTATCAAATAGTTATGTGAGTCCGGCAGCGGAGATTGGTGTCGGAAGTTATCTGGAAGACAGCATGATTCGTCATAAATCACAGATAGGAGAAGAATGTGTGATTTCCGGCGTGACATTAGATGGTCAGGCGATTCCGGATCACACCGTTCTGCATGGCCTGAAACTGCTGAATGGAAAATTTGTTGTCCGTATGTACGGTGTTTCTGACAATCCGAAGGAAGCATCTTTGTTTGGAAAAGAATTACCGGTGCCGCTTTGGGAAGCGCCGATTTATCCGGTGTGTGCGTCAATGGAAGAAGCGGTACATCAGACACTGGAGGCCTGGAAAGAAGGTTTTCCGATTTGGGAAGATGGAATTTCACTGAAAGACAGTTTTAACCAGGCAGATCTTTCCGCACTGTTACCGTGGCAGGAAAAGGTATCGGATAAAGTAGAACTGGAAGAGATTCTGGAGGCGATCGACAGGAAGGAAAACCTGACCAGACTGGTAGAAGAAATGCGGGATGGCATTTCGGAACGGATCAAGGCAGAACTCCTGAAAGAAGCACAGAGATTAAGCGAGACGGAGCTGGAACAGTTCAGCAGAAAAATCAGAATTTATTATGTTCTGTCCTGCTTTGAGGAAAAATATATGGATTCCTGCTTCGCAACCATCAGCAGCGGTATTCTTGCCGGAGCGGTAAAGGGCCTTAGTTATGATGCGGATGCAAAGATGGGCAAAGATCAGGTGACCGTAAATCTCCCGGTCCGTGTGAACTGGGGAGGCGGCTGGAGCGATACGCCGCCGTACTGCATGGAGCATGGCGGAACCGTTCTGAATGCGGCTGTGATGCTGGACGGAAACTGCCCGATCGAAGTTGTGGTTAAGAAAGTAGATGAACCTGTGATTATTCTCGCAAGTGCGGACAGCGGTGCCGAGCAGACCTTTACCGATATTTCCAGTTTACAGGATTCCAGCAATCCATACGATCCATTTGCACTGCACAAAGCAGCCCTGATCGCATGCGGCGTTATTCCATATAAAGAGCCGGTTTCGGTGCAGGAGATTACGAAAAATCTGGGAAGCGGTCTGTATCTTTCTACACAGGTGATTAATATTCCACGCGGTTCCGGCCTTGGAACATCCTCAATTCTGGCGGGCGCCTGCGTAAAAGCATTATATGAGATGCTGGGAAAAGAGGTAACGGACGAAGAGCTGTATGACCGTGTTCTCTGTATGGAACAGATTATGTCGACTGGCGGCGGCTGGCAGGATCAGGTCGGAGGTCTGGCACCTGGAATCAAGATGGTTTCGAGTGAACCGGCGATCCGGCAGAGAATTACGTGTGTGCCGTGCAAAATCAGTGAAAAACAAGAAAAGAACTCGATGAGCGTTTCTGCCTGATCTATTCCGGGCAGCGCAGACTGGCAAGAAATCTGCTGCGGGATGTCGTTGGAAGATACGTCGGAGGAATCGAGGATGCGGTGGATGTCTTATATGAGATCCAGCAGACAGCGGTTCTGATGCGGTTTGAACTGGAAAAAGGAATATCGATGGATTTGCAGAGCTTTTGAATCAGCACTGGGAATTATCAAAGAAGCTCGATGCGGGCTGTACCAATACATGTATTGACATGATTTTCCATTCCGTGGAAGATCTGATCGATGGAAAGATGATCTGCGGTGCCGGCGGAGGCGGTTTCCTTCAGGTAGTGCTGAAAAAGGGCGTAACGCAGGAAGATGTGCGGAAACGGCTGCGCGAAGTTTTCCAGGACAGCGGTGTAGATGTATGGAGCTGTTCACTGGCGTAGAAGGAGGAAAAAGATGTTAAAAGGAATATCACCGTTATTATCACCGGAACTGTTAAAAGTACTGGATGAAATGGGACATGGAGATGAGATTGTATTTGCCGATGCGAATTTTCCAACGGTCAGTACAGGAAAACGAATTGTACGTGCAGACGGAATCGGTGCAGTGGAGCTGCTGGATGCTGTTTTGCAGCTGTTCCCGCTGGATCAGTACGATGAGGATCATTTTGTACTGATGGAAGTGGTGCCGGGAGATCCGGTTCAGACGCCGATCTGGGATGAGTATAAAGCGGTTCTGAATCGATACGAACCGGAAGCAAAAGTACATACGATGGAACGCTTTGCCTACTATGAGCGTGCAAAAGAAGCCTATTGTGTTGTGGCAACGGGTGAGACGGCACAGTATGCCAATATGATTCTGAAAAAAGGTGTGGTAAGATAGGAATGGAATATTTTGCTTCGTCGTCCCATTCGGTGTCGTCGCAGCGTATTTTATATACACCGTCGGAATTTGCCAGAACTTCACTTCTGTATTTACAGGAAACAGGTTCGCTCCATGCACTGGCGGCGCATACGTCTCATCGAGAGCATCTGGCTTCGTATCTGTTCTTTTCGGTAACATCGGGGTCAGGAGAGCTGAATTACAATGGGAAAACGTATGCACTGCATTCCGGAGACTGTGTTTTCATCGACTGCAGAAAACCGTATTCCCATGCGACATCGGCAGATCTGTGGACCTTGCAGTGGTGTCATTTTTACGGTCATACCATGCCTGATATTTACAAAAAGTATCAGGAGCGCGGCGGACAGCCGGTTTTTCATCCCAAGGAAATGGAAGAATTGGTAGAAGTTATGACAGACCTGTATTCTGCGGCAGGATCGGACAGTTATGTGCGGGATATGAAAATTAATGAGATTTTAAACCGCCTGCTTTGGATTCTGATGAAGAATTCCTGGCATCCGGAACAGGGACGCGCTGCGCATGCCAGAAAACGGATGAGCATGGAAAAGGTGAAAAGTTATCTGGATGAAAATTATAAGGAACATATTACACTGGAACTGCTGTCACAGAAATTTTATATTAATAAATATTATCTGACGAAGATATTTAAAGAAACATATGGTGTGACAATTATTTCTTATCTGGAAACGAGACGGATTACGCAGGCGAAAAATCTGCTTCGATTTACTGATATGACGGTGGATGAAATCAGTGCCGCAATCGGAATGAATGATGCAAATTATCTGGCGCGCCGTTTTCGAAAAATAGAAGGAATGAGTCCGGGAGAATACCGGAAAAAATGGTAAAACAGAAAACCGCAAATCATTTTCAGCAGATCGGGCAGAAAATGGTTTGCGGTTTTTCATTACAATTTAGAAAAGGGACGGCAGATCGTAT
>ENA-OQKB01000275-OQKB01000275.1-human-gut-metagenome-genome-assembly--contig:-NODE-275-length-11860-cov-3.537629_pt1 | contig 11860 bp, 5 predicted proteins | sample MGYA00242646_ERZ504793 | MGnify/ENA primary metagenome ERZ504793 (study PRJEB26092, sample SAMD00036409) | human gut metagenome | host: Homo sapiens | study: EMG produced TPA metagenomics assembly of...
CAGGACGTTATGCTGGTCAACCACCACGATCTGACCAAGAAGAAAAAGTAAAGGTCAGCAAACTGTATGAATTTGACGGACTGAAAAAAGTAGAGGTTACTGAGGCAGGCATCGGTTCTATCGTTGCTGTTTCCGGTATCCCGGATATCCACATCGGAGATACTCTCTGCGGCGATCTGGACAACCCGGTTTCCATCCCGTTCCAGAAAATCTCCGAGCCGACTATTTCCATGAACTTCATCGTAAACGACAGCCCGCTGGCCGGTAAAGAAGGTAAATACGTAACTTCCCGCCACCTGCGTGACCGTCTGATGCGTGAGCTGAACACTGACGTTTCTCTCCGCGTCGAGGAGACTGATTCCGCAGACTGCTTCAAGGTTTCCGGCCGTGGTGAGCTGCATCTGTCCGTCCTGATCGAAAACATGCGCCGTGAGGGATATGAGTTCGCAGTAAGTAAGGCAGAGGTTATCTACAAAGAGGACGAGCGCGGACGCAAACTCGAGCCAATGGAAATCGCATACGTTGACGTTCCGGACGAGTTCTCCGGTACTGTCATCCAGCTCCTCAGCGAGCGTAAAGGCGAGCTTCACGGCATGAGCCGCGCAAGCGATGGTTCCACCCGTCTGGAGTTCGAAATCCCGGCACGAGGCCTGATTGGTTTCCGTGGACTCTTCATGACCTCCACCAAAGGAACTGGTATCCTGAACACCGAGTTTGAAGATTACGCACCGTACAAGGGCGACATTGAATACCGCAAACAAGGTTCCCTGATCGCTTTCGAGGCAGGCGAGTCCGTTACCTACGGTCTGTACTCCGCACAGGAGCGCGGTACTCTGTTCATCGGACCTGGCGAGAAGGTTTACGCCGGTATGGTCATCGGACAGAACGGTAAGGCCGAGGATATCGAGCTGAACGTCTGCAAGACGAAGCACCTGACCAACACCCGTACTTCTTCTTCCGACGAGGCACTGCGTCTGACTCCGCCGAGAATCCTTTCCCTGGAGCAGGCTCTGGACTTCATCGACAAGGACGAGCTTCTTGAGGTTACTCCGGTTTCCTTACGTATCCGTAAGAAAGAGCTGGATTCCAGACTTCGTAAGAGAGCGGCAATGAAATAAATTTTCAATAAAATGACATAAGAACCGCCGGTTCACTCTTGATTTGAGAGTAAACCGGCGGTTCTTTGTCGTTTTTCTATTCTGTTTTCTATTCGTTTGTCGTTCCGCCATGGAAGCCGTAATACGTCTCTCCCGCTGCAAGATCCACGCCGTTTGCCGCTGCAAGAGTATGAATCGTGACAAGCTCATACCCGCGGTTGATCAGCTCCGGCACGATCGTTGCACACGATTCTACGGTCGTCTCGTGGATATCATGCATCAGGATAATGTCTCCCGGGCTTACACTGTCGAGAACGGCGCTGATGTTTGCCTGTACATTTTTTGTCTGCCAGTCCAGGGTATCGACATCCCACATGATGCTCGGGCGGCCGATAGATGCGAGCAGTTCATCGGTGCTGTTTCCATACGGGAAACGGATGACAGTTGCACCCTGTCCGTTGTTGTACTGGGCGATCAGATCATCCGTCATCTGGAACTGGGCAAGGCCGTCGTCGGTGCTCAGTTCTTTCATATTCGGATGCGCATAGGAGTGGTTTCCAAGCTCACAGCCGATCGCCGCCATGCGCGGGATCACATCTGCACCGTATTTTTCCACATTGCTGCCGAGCATAAAGAACGTCGCCTGTGCCCCGTACTGCTCCAGCGTATCGAGAAGCGTGCTGGTATAGACGCCTGGGCCGTCATCAAAGGTCAGGGCTACCATCATCGAGCCGTTGCGGTCTGGCTGGTAAACACCCTGGTCATCAAAGTAACAGCCTTTTCCGCCGATCGCTTTCCAGCCGGTCGCCATGTAACCATTGGAATCAAAATGGTACTGGTTTCCGTCGATATCTGCCCAGCCGTTGACGTAGTACGTTGTGGCATCCGTTGCGTACCACCAGCCCGACGAGCTGTACTGCCATCCCGGCGTCTCATTCGGCGGCGTGGTCTCCGCAAGCTTCTTAATTCCCGCATTTCCCGATCCGTCCTCCGCCTCTGGCGCCGTCTCGCTCACCGTCTTTGCGGCTGTGTCATTACTCAGTACAATTCCTTTTTTCGCAAGCTGCGCTCCAGCAAATTTCCAGATAAGCGCAAGAAAAAGAAGGCCGATTACCACACACAGGGAAATCCGTGATACTTTCTGCATCATCTGTCTGCGGCGCATCTGCTTTCTTCTCTGTTTCAATGATTTTCTTTCCATATGATCTGTTTATACTCCATCGTCCCGCCCCTTTGCGGAACTTTCTTCCATCGTAACACAAACGTTTTTCGACATTTTTCTACTTACTATCATAACGTGATCTGACCTAAGATGCAAGGCACAAATTCTTACTATTTTCCACTTCTGGTAAATTAATGTTTATCGTTTCTTAACATCTTGTCACAAAAAAAGAGTGACTCTGCACCCATGGTAAAAGCGGATACAAAATCACTCTTTGTCACTCTCTTTTAAAAAACCTGGTTTCTTTCTGGTGCTTTGCCACCAAATCACAAGTCTTTCACCTGTCCAGCCTGATTATCCTCTCTGCTTAAGAGTAACTGCAAAGTTTTAACGTTGCCAGAACAACGGAAGCAAACACCTTATGCCTCATGTCCTATTTTAGTCAGGAAATCGCTGCCCATCACCCATTTTTCGTTTTCCAGCGTCACAACGGACTCGAGTTTCCAGGTGACGGTCTCTATTTTGGTTTTGCGGAAGAAATGGAGGAAACGGGTTCGTCGCTCGATCGCAGCGGTCACGTTGGTTTCAATCTTCATCTGGTTGGATTCGTTGGTTACGGTTGTGGAGACGCTGCTCACGGTGATGCTGGTGATTCCGGTGTTGGTGTCGCTGTTCAGGTAGGCATCGCAGAGCTGCTGGTACTGTTCTTTGGCGGTTTTCTGTACGGCGGTGTCGGCGGAAAATTCATTTTTGATGGTGCTGAAGGATTTTCCGGCGGCTGCGGCTGTGAATACCTTGTCCAGGGACTCTTCTGCGCGGTCGGCGATGGTTTTGCCGGTGGAATCGTTGAGTTTTAAATCCGGCAGGAATTCCATGCTGCTGTTGTCCTGCACGAGGACGATCTCGCGGTATGGGTCTTTCTGTTTTTCGGTCAGTTCAATGGTGTGGCCGCCGAGGAAGAGATACGGGATTTTGTAGATGCTGACGTTATCTGCCGTCTCTTTTAAATACTTTTTCCCGACCTGCACGCCGTCCAGATAGAACGAGGCATCCGCCGGGACGGTGATTTCGACATCCGTCACGCAGCTGTCTTTCGGCACAACGTACCACTCTTTGAAGTTCCATTTTACGGTATCCCCGGCGGCGATCTCCAATGTTTCTTCCTGCGAGTCGCTCACGCCTTTTAACGTGTACCGCACAGTATAAATCCTGTTTTCCCCGGTCTCAAGATTCTGTTTTCTGCGCATGAAAAAGCTCTTGATCTCCGGTGTTTCCTGCCCGTCAGTGCCGTCCTGTTTTGCTTTCCAGGTCATTGCATTGACGTAGTTCTTCCGCGACAGAAACGTGCTGTCCGGGAACTGGCATACATCGTATGCACTGTTCCAGTCTCCTGCCAGGCATGCTTCCACGTAATTCCGTCCTGCCGCCTGCGGCGCATACAGATACGCGCCTGCCATAAAAAATACGGCGCACAGAATCAGAAACAGACTGAGATTCACGATCAGAATCCGCAGACTCATCGGCAGATCACGAAATTTTGCCGCCCGTATTTTCACAGAAAGCTCCGTCGTTTCTTCTCCGTCTTTTTCCACATGGCGGAATCTTTTTCCTTTTCTTTTCCACTTCTGGAGCATAGTTTACCTCATCTTTTCCTCTTATTTAGACTGTTCTTTCACCGCATACGTATGCACCCGGTCGCTCTTCTGGCTGTATGCCTCTCCCTCGGAATAATACTCCTCCGATGTCGTGGAAAAACGCGTAATCGTCTCTTTCACACGCTCTCCCGCCGTTTGCTGGTGGAGAAACAGCGCTGCAATCATCAGAATCACAAATATATCCAGAATCAGTACCGCCGCATTTGCCACGATGCCAGGTAATTTTTTTATCCACATAGGCTTCCCTCTTTTCTGTCTCCATTGTAACAAAATGCTCCCGAAAATACAAGGAAAGCAGAGACCCCGGCGAACCGGAAATTCTCTGCTTTCCACAAATAGACATATTATTTTTTAACCTGAAAGGGTTTACTCCTCGGTATCATCCTTTGACGGAATCATTTCCTCAAAGTCGAAGTCAAGCATCGGCTCTTCCTCTTCAGCTGACGGTTCTTCAACCGGAGCTTCTGCTGCCGGAATTTCGTCCTCAAGATCTTCGGTCAGAATCAGATCCTCGTCCTCTTCTTCCTCGATCATGCTGTCGGTATTCAGATGAATGTTGCTGTAGCACTTCATACCGGTACCGGCCGGGATCGGTTTACCGATGATAACGTTCTCTTTCAGGCCTACCAGATGGTCAACCTTACCCTTGATAGCAGCGTCGGTCAGAACCTTGGTGGTCTCCTGGAAGGATGCTGCGGACAGGAAGGAATCGGATGCCAGGGATGCTTTGGTGATACCAAGCAGTACCTGTTTTCCTTCTGCCGGCTCTTTGCCTTCTGCGATCAGAGCTTTGTTGGTCTCGTCGTAATCCAGGAAGTCTACCATGTCGCCCGGAAGGAATTCGGTATCTCCGTTTTCCTCGATGCGGATCTTCTTCAGCATCTGGCGAACGATAACCTCGATATGCTTATCGTTGATTTCTACACCCTGCAGACGGTAAACTCTCTGTACCTCGCGGATCATGTAATCCTGAACGGCACGTACACCTTTGATCTTCAGGATATCATGCGGGTTGACAGAACCCTCGGTCAGCTCGTCTCCGGCTTCCAGAACTGTTCCGTCTGCGATCTTAATACGGGATCCGTAAGGGATCAGGTATGTCTTGGATACGCCGTCTTCCGGATTGGTAACAACGATTTCGCGTTTCTTCTTGGTGTCTTTGATCTGTGCAACACCGGCGATTTCGGTGATGATGGCAAGTCCTTTCGGCTTTCTTGCCTCGAAAAGCTCCTCGACACGAGGAAGACCCTGTGTGATATCTCCACCGGCAACACCACCGGTATGGAAGGTACGCATGGTCAGCTGTGTACCAGGCTCACCGATCGACTGTGCTGCGATAATTCCGACAGACTCACCAACCTGTACTGCCTCGCCGGTTGCCATGTTGGCACCATAGCATTTTGCGCAGATTCCGTTACCGGAACGGCAGGTAAGAATGGTACGGATTTTTACTTTTGTATAATGCTCACCGTTCTCGTTGATGCCGTCTTTGATGACACGGGCAGCACGTTTCGGGGTGATCATATGGTTTGCTTTTACAATGACGTTGCCGTCCTTGTCTTTGATCGTCTCGCAGGAGAAACGGCCTGTGATACGATCCTGCAGACTCTCGATCTGTTCTTTTCCGTCTGTGAACTCGCTGACCCACATACCCGGAATTTCGTCCTTGCCCTCGGCACAGTCGATTTCACGGATGATCAGGTCCTGAGAAACGTCTACCAGACGACGGGTCAGGTAACCAGAGTCGGCGGTACGAAGCGCGGTATCGGACATACCTTTTCGTGCTCCATGTGCGGACATGAAGTATTCCAGTACCTGAAGACCTTCACGGAAGTTTGACTTGATCGGCAGCTCGATGGTGTGTCCGGTTGTATCGGCCATCAGTCCTCGCATACCGGCCAGCTGTTTGATCTGCTTATCGGAACCACGGGCTCCGGAGTCAGCCATCATGAAGATGTTATTGTATTTATCCAGTCCGTCGAGCAGTGCTTTTGTCAGCGCATCGTCGGTCTTCTTCCATGTATCTACAACCTCTTTGTAACGCTCTTCGTCTGTAATCAGACCACGTTTGAAGTTTCTTGTAATCTTGTCTACCGTTGCCTGTGCTTCGGCGAGCATCTCCGGCTTCTGCGGCGGCACGGTCATATCGGAAATGGATACGGTCATGGCTGCACGGGTGGAATATTTATATCCGGTTGCCTTGATATAGTCCAGAACCTCTGCGGTTTTGGTAGCTCCGTGTGTATTGATGACTTTTTCCAGAATCTGTTTCAGCTGTTTCTTTGCAACGAGGAAATCAACCTCAAGCGCAAGCTCGTTACCCGGAACCGTACGGTCTACGTATCCCAGATCCTGCGGCAGAATCTCATTGAAGAGGAATCTTCCGAGTGTGGAGCTTACGTTCTGCTGCATTACAGTACCATCTTCCATCTCTTTTTCGCAGCGGATGGTAATCTTGGTCTGCAGGGTAATGTATCCGTTCTCGTATGCCAGGATGGCTTCGTTCATATCGCGGAAGAAGCTTCCTTCGCCCTTCTCGCCCGGACGCTCCTGTGTCAGATAGTAGATACCAAGAACCATATCCTGGGAAGGAACGGCTACCGGACCACCATCGGACGGTTTCAGCAGGTTGTTCGGAGAAAGAAGCATGAAACGGCACTCTGCCTGCGCTTCTACAGACAGCGGCAGATGGACAGCCATCTGGTCACCGTCGAAGTCGGCGTTGAATGCGGTACAAACCAGCGGGTGCAGCTTAATCGCTTTACCTTCTACCAGAATCGGCTCGAACGCCTGGATACCCAGACGATGCAGTGTAGGGGCACGGTTCAGCATAACCGGATGCTCTTTGATGACGTCCTCAAGAACGTCCCATACCTGCGGCTCGAGTTTCTCGACCATTTTCTTTGCGTTTTTGATGTTGTGTGCAGTGCCGTTGGAAACCAGCTCTTTCATAACGAACGGTTTAAACAGCTCGATTGCCATTTCTTTCGGCAGACCACACTGGTAGATCTTAAGTTCCGGTCCTACAACGATAACGGAACGGCCGGAGTAGTCAACACGTTTACCAAGAAGGTTCTGACGGAAACGGCCGGATTTACCTTTCAGCATGTCGGACAGAGATTTCAGAGGACGGTTTCCAGGACCGGTTACCGGACGGCCGCGGCGGCCGTTGTCGATCAGGGCATCAACTGCCTCCTGGAGCATACGTTTCTCGTTGCGCACGATGATATCCGGTGCACCGAGCTCCAGCAGTCTCTTCAGACGGTTGTTACGGTTGATGATACGGCGATACAGATCATTCAGGTCGGATGTTGCAAAACGTCCTCCGTCAAGCTGTACCATAGGACGCAGATCCGGCGGAATAACCGGAACCGCATCAAGAATCATCCACTCCGGACGGTTTCCGGACTCACGGAATGCCTCAACAACCTCAAGTCTCTTGATGATGCGGGCTCTCTTCTGTCCGGTAGAATCTTTAAGACCTGCCTTTAATTCAGCAGACTCTTTTTCCAGATCGATTGCCATCAGAAGCTCTTTGATGGATTCCGCACCCATACCTGCACGGAAGCTGTTTCCGAACTCCTCTCTGGCATCCTGGTATTCTTTCTCAGTCAGAACCTGTTTGTACTGTAATTTGGTATCGCCTGCATCAAGAACGATGTAGTTTGCGAAATACAGAACCTTTTCCAGAGTTCTCGGAGACAGATCCAGGATCAGTCCCATACGGGACGGAATTCCTTTGAAATACCAGATGTGGGATACCGGAGCTGCCAGCTCAATGTGTCCCATACGCTCACGGCGCACACTGGATTTTGTTACTTCTACGCCGCATCGGTCGCAGATTACGCCTTTGTAGCGAATTTTCTTATATTTACCGCAATGGCACTCCCAGTCTTTGCTTGGTCCGAAGATTCTTTCGCAGAACAGACCGTCTTTTTCCGGTTTCAGCGTTCTGTAGTTGATGGTCTCCGGTTTTTTTACCTCGCCATGGGACCACTCCCGGATTTTCTCCGGGGAGGCAAGTCCTATTTTGATGGCATCAAAGCTCATCTGGTAATTTTCTTTTTTTGCTGTTTCTGGCATTTGATTACCCCTTTCCTCGCAAAGCGAAGATCTACAAGTTACATGTCATCATCTGAACTTTCATCCAGATCAAGATAAGAGTCTTCTTCTTCATCCTCTTCCACATCTACCATTTCTTCTCCGTCAAATTCTTTCTTGGAGAATCCATAGTCACCAAATCTCTCGTCCTCTCTGTCAGAGTAACGGTCTCCCTCGATGATGTGGTTCAGGTTGGTATCACCGTAATCAACTGATTCCATAATTTTAACTTCGGTATTGTCATCACGCAGTACGCGGACATCGAGTGCCAGGGACTGCAGCTCTTTCAACAATACTTTGAAGGATTCCGGAATACCAGGCTCCGGAATATTGTCGCCCTTGATGATGGCTTCGTATGTCTTCACACGGCCAACCACATCGTCAGACTTCACAGTCAGGATCTCCTGCAGCGTGTAGGATGCACCGTACGCCTCAAGAGCCCAAACCTCCATCTCTCCGAAACGCTGTCCACCGAACTGAGCTTTACCACCCAGCGGCTGCTGTGTAACGAGGGAGTATGGGCCGGTAGAACGTGCATGGATCTTATCGTCTACCAGGTGATGCAGTTTCAGGTAATGCATGTGTCCGATGGTGGTTCTTCCATCAAACGGCTCACCGGTACGTCCGTCGCGGAGCTGTACCTTACCGTCTCTTGCGATATCAACGCCCTTCCACAGTTCTCTGTGATCCAGGTGCTCTTCCAAGTACTGATATACTTCCGGAAGCAGAACATCTTTATATTTCTCGGAGAATGCATCCCATTCCATGTTTACATAATCGTTTGCCAGTTCCAGGGTATCCTGAATATCTTTCTCGTTTGCGCCGTCGAAAATCGGGGTGGATACGTTAAATCCAAGCGCTGCTGCTGCAAGGCTTAAGTGGATCTCCAGCACCTGTCCGATGTTCATACGGGACGGCACACCCAGAGGGTTCAGCACGATGTCCAGCGGACGTCCGTTCGGCAGGAACGGCATATCCTCTACAGGAAGTACACGGGAAACGACACCCTTGTTTCCGTGACGACCAGCCATCTTATCGCCGACAGAGATTTTTCTCTTCTGTGCGATGTAGATGCGGACTGCCTGGTTTACTCCAGGAGAAAGTTCGTCGCCGTTTTCACGGGTAAATACTTTGGCGTCCACGATGATACCATACTCACCGTGCGGTACTTTCAGGGAAGTATCACGTACTTCTCTTGCTTTCTCGCCAAAGATGGCACGGAGCAGACGCTCCTCTGCGGTCAGCTCAGTCTCTCCCTTCGGAGTTACTTTTCCGACCAGAATATCACCGGCACGTACCTCTGCACCGATGCGGATGATTCCACGCTCGTCCAGGTCTTTTAAGGCTTCATCGCCGACTCCCGGAACGTCTTTTGTGATCTCTTCCGGTCCAAGCTTGGTGTCACGGGCCTCTGCCTCGTACTCCTCGATGTGGATGGACGTGTAAACATCATCCTGTACCAGACGCTCGCTAAGAAGAACGGCGTCCTCGTAGTTATATCCTTCCCAGGTCATAAATCCGATCAGCGGGTTTTTACCAAGTGCAAGCTCGCCCTGGTAAGTAGACGGACCGTCTGCGATTACTTCGCCGGCCTCTACATGGTCACCTTTAAATACGATCGGTTTCTGGTTGTAGCAGTTGCTCTGGTTGCTTCGCATGAATTTGGTCAGATGGTAAACATCTTTTGTTCCGTCATCATTGTTCATGCGGATCTCGTTGGAGCAGGAGTAGGAAATGGTTCCTGCTTTCTTTGCAACGACGCAGACACCGGAGTCTACGGCTGCTTTTGCTTCGATACCGGTTCCTACTACAGGAGCATCGGTGATCATCAGCGGTACGGCCTGACGCTGCATGTTGGATCCCATCAGCGCACGGTTCGCATCGTCGTTCTGAAGGAACGGGATCAGCGCCGTAGCAACGGAGAATACCATCTTCGGAGACACGTCCATGTAATCAAACATGTGCGGCTCGTAGGACTGGGTCTCATCCAGATAACGTCCGGAAACGTTCTTGTTGATGAAGTGTCCTTCTGCATCCAGCGGCTCATTTGCCTGTGCTACATGGTAATTATCCTCTTCATCTGCGGTCATGTAGACTACTTCGTCTGTAACACGCGGATTTTTCGGATCTGATTTGTCAATTCTTCTGTATGGAGCCTCAACGAAGCCATACTCGTTGATGCGCGCATACGATGCCAGAGAGTTGATAAGACCGATGTTCGGTCCCTCAGGAGTCTCGATCGGGCACATTCTTCCGTAATGGGAGTAGTGAACGTCTCGAACCTCGAATCCGGCACGGTCACGGGACAGACCGCCAGGTCCAAGGGCGGAAAGACGTCTCTTGTGCGTCAGCTCTCCAAGCGGGTTGTTCTGATCCATGAACTGGGACAGCTGGGAAGATCCAAAGAACTCTTTGATTGCAGCTGTAACCGGTTTGATATTGATCAGGGACTGCGGAGAAATTCCGTCGATGTCCTGTGTTGTCATACGCTCACGTACCACACGCTCCATACGGGACAGACCGATGCGGTACTGGTTCTGAAGCAGCTCACCTACGGCACGGATTCTACGGTTGCCCAGGTGGTCGATATCATCGGCATTTCCTGCGCCGTATTCCAGATGCATGTTGTAGTTGATGGAAGCGAAAATATCTTCCTTTGTGATATGTTTCGGAATCAGGTCGTGGATGTCACGTTTGATCGCCTGTTTGATCTCTTCGATATCGGTATTTTCCTCCAGGATCTTTTCCAGAACCGGATAGTATACTTTCTCTTTGATGCCAAGTTCTTCCTCGTCAACATCTACCCATGCTTTCAGATCTACCATTAAGTTGGAAAGAACTTTTACGTTTCTCTCCTCTGTCTGAATCCATACATACGGTACTGCTGCGTTCTGAATCTTGTCTGCGAGTTCCAGAGTAACGGTGGTGCCTTTTTCTGCAAGGATTTCACCGGTGGACGGATCTACAACATCCTCAGCGAGGATCTGGTTGCGGATACGGCTGCGCAGCGCAAGTTTCTTGTTGAATTTATAACGGCCTACCTTTGCCAGGTCATAGCGACGCGGGTCAAAGAACATGCTCATGATGAGGCTCTCTGCATTTTCTACTGCGAGAGGCTCGCCCGGACGAATTTTCTTGTACAGCTCGAGAAGACCTTCCTGATAGTTGGTGGAAGTATCTTTGGTGAAGCTTGCAAGAATCTTCGGCTCTTCACCGAACAGCTCTACGATCTCTGCATTGGAGCTTACTCCAAGTGCACGGATGAGGACTGTGATCGGAACTTTTCTGGTACGGTCTACGCGGACATAGAAGACGTCGTTGGAATCGGTCTCGTACTCCAGCCATGCTCCACGGTTCGGGATTACGGTACAGGAGAACAGTCTCTTTCCGAGCTTATCATGTGCGATGCCGTAATAAATACCAGGGGAACGTACCAGCTGGCTGACGATTACTCGCTCTGCACCATTGATAACGAATGTTCCTGTTGCTGTCATCAACGGCAGATCACCCATGAAAATTTCGTGCTCTGTGATCTCGTCTTTTTCCTTATTATATAATCTTACTTTTACCTTTAACGGTGCCGCATAAGTAGCGTCACGCTGTTTACACTCTTCGATTGAGTATTTTACGTCATCTTCACACAGTGTAAAGTCTACGAATTCAAGGCTCAGCCGTCCGCCGTAGTCGGAGATTGGTGAAATGTCATCAAAGACTTCCCACCCCGTTCCATCCATACAGCCCGTATGCGGTTGCAAAACAGTATGGCTTCTGGATCGTGAAAGAGTACCGCGAAGCATACGGCATGTTTGCTGTCAACGGTATTCTGTTCAACCATGAATCCGAGC
>ENA-OQKB01000276-OQKB01000276.1-human-gut-metagenome-genome-assembly--contig:-NODE-276-length-11822-cov-2.842411_pt1 | contig 11822 bp, 14 predicted proteins | sample MGYA00242646_ERZ504793 | MGnify/ENA primary metagenome ERZ504793 (study PRJEB26092, sample SAMD00036409) | human gut metagenome | host: Homo sapiens | study: EMG produced TPA metagenomics assembly of...
TCATAGAGTGAAGTCCTACGTCAGATATCTTTGCTGTATGTCAGTATGCCTGCAGATATATTCCTTGTTCTTCGTACTCTGCTGAGCTGTCCTGATTGCATTGTTTTATGGAACGGCTATAAGGTATGGGGACATGCAAAAACAGATATTAGACAAAAACAGCGGCAGATGATATGATTAACAGTAAATAATGAGAGAAAAATAACGGGAGAAGGTGCGAAGAGAACATTATGACTGTAAAATCAAGTCTTTTGGAAATGCTGGAGAAGAATAAAGGAGAAGTGCTTTCCGGTGAGAGCATTGCCGGTGAGTTGGGATGTACCAGGGCAGCAGTGTGGAAGGCAGTAAAGTCGCTCCGGGAAGAAGGGTATCATATAGAAGCAGGACCGAATAAAGGATATATGCTTGCGAAGGATACGAACCGTCTGTCGCAGGAAGGAATCCGCCTGTTTCTGGATGATCCGAAGGTTAAGATAGATATTTATGATGAACTGGAATCTACGAACCAGACTGCCAAGAAAGAAGCTATGATGGGAGAGGCCGGACATGGGGCATTTGTCATTGCCAGGAGCCAGACTGCAGGCAGGGGGCGCAGAGGCCGGGAATTCTATTCTCCTGCAGATGCAGGCCTTTACATGAGTGTGATCCTGAAACCACAGGGAACCATACATGACAGTCTGCTGATCACAACTGCGGCAGCAGTGGCAGTCTACAGAGCAGTTGCTCAGATCTGTGGAATCCAGCTTGATATTAAATGGGTTAATGATCTGTTTATAAAGGAAAGAAAGTCTGTGGAATCCTCACAGAGGCTGTCACAGATTTTGAGAGTGGAAATATTGAGTTTGTGGTAGTTGGCATGGGATTGAACCTCTATCTGGACCAGGAGAACCTGCCGCAGAAATTAAGAAGTATAGCAGGAGCCCTTTATGAGACAAAAGAAGATGCGGAACAGACTGACCGTAATAAACTGACTGCAATGATCGTGAACGAGTTGAGAAAAGAAACAGCAGATCTGAAATTATCTCCGGATTATGTGACACATAACATGATCCCGGGACATCAGATCACAATTACAGACGGAAACTCTTCCAGACAGGCATTTGCATTGGAGATATGCAGGGACGGACGGCTGAAAGTACGGGAAGAAGATGGACAGGAGACAATATTGTCCTTTGGAGAAGTTTCGGTATCCATGTGAGGATAATGAGAATGGGATTGTTACATGAAGGTAGATTCCTTGATGTGACAATCCCATTTTGTGTCATGATTCAGAATTTGTTGTTTGTGATGAAGCATCCTCCTGAGACACTTCGGCGGCAGAATCTTTTTTCAGAGATACCGGGCTTTTGTTGTTTGCGGTGTCCGTGACATCGATATCTGTACAGCAATCAGGATTTACTGTGTCTGTGGTATTTTTAACCGCGTCAGTTTCCATATTCGGAACATTCTGCTGATACGGACGATAAGGTGTCCAGTAATGTTCTTCCTCAGTAAAGCTGTCAGGCTGTTCTTCATCCAGTGCATCCTTCTTGCGGGTGAGAATATAAATCCCTGCAAAAATGATAGCAGCTGCTATCACAAGCTGTGGCAGCTGATATGTGAATCTGCCGATCATATCAGCCAGATATCCGGGTAAGATCATATAGAGAAAATCTACCAGGGTGTTCCACAGAATAGAAGCACCAAGGAAAATCAGCAGAATCGCAGTTATCTTTCTGTGGTGTTTGAGCAGAGAACTGATATCTCCTGCCAGTTCATCCATATGAAGGACATAGGAATCTTCTATGGAGTAAAATTCTTCCTCAGAAAGAGACTTCAGATTGTGCACATTAAAGAAACTGTAGAACCATATGATCGGAATCAGGAACACAAGCCAGTCCATTCCGGTACATGCTCCGATGGCAAAGACACCCCAGAATAAGAACATAATACTGATTCCCTGTTTTTGTAACCCCATGTACATTTCTCCTGCGCCTGGGATCAGGGAGAAGATAAAAAGCCAGAATCCACGTTTTGTTTTTGTCATACTTTTATTTGCCTCCATTCATTAATTTGTCTGGAAAAATCACTGACATATTTTATAAAAGAGCTGGTGCCATCACCAATGTTCTGTCCGAGTTCTCTGGTGAACTGGTAGAGTCTGCCGTTTTCATGTTCGGGTAATATTCTGTCTGTCTGAGAGGAAGTATCCTGATATAAGGAAGTGAAATCCAGATTTGGGATACTGAATAAAAGCAACAGGGCAACCATCACACCGGCAGCAGTCTGAAGACTGTAATGGAGCAGCTGGATTTTGCGGGATGCTTTATTTGCTGCCCGGGCAAGCTGCACTTCACCGGAGCCTGCTTTGTCCAAAATCTGTTCCATCAGATAGGAGGGAGCAGTATCCGTACTGTTGTTTTCCTGTTCCATCATCTGATCCAGACAGAAATCGCAGTGATCAAGATGTGACAGAAACTCAATGACTTCCTGTGTGTTCATATTTCCGTTGTCAAATTCTATTAAATCCTTCTTATTAATATGCATCTAATCACCCCTTTCAAGCATTTTTTTCAGCATTGCCCTTGCTCGATAGAGCTGTGTCTGAATTGTTTTCGGATTTTTCCCTGTTTGCTGTGCAATCTCAGGTACTGATAATTCTTTGCAGAAATGTGCGTAAGCGACTTCTTTGTAAGGACTTTTCAACTGCATACACAATGCTTCTACGTGAGTGTTGGATGCAGTTTTCATATATTCATCCTCGGGAGAGGATTGCCTGTCCGGAATCTGGGAAAAGTAGGTGTCTTCTGTTGGAATACTTCGCCGCCCGGCTGCTTTCAGATAATCCAGACACTTTCGGACAGCGATCTTACTTAACCAGGCTTTCTCATAATTACCATCAAAGCGGGAAAGGTTCTTATAGGCAGACAGAAAGACTTCCTGAGTGAGATCTTCGGCATCAAATGGATTACCGACAGATTTCAGGCAGATCGAATATATTAAGTTCTGGTATTGCTTAATCAGATATTCCAGATATTGCTTTTCTGTGGTCATTACTGTCTCCTTTTCCCTGTTCATTTAATTATAACGCAGGAGGTGGGGAAATGGATTCAGATATTGGAGGAATATTGGAAAATCTTTGGGGTGGGGACGCGCAGAAAAATAGTTTGTTTTGTGTGCGGTTTCGGATACTAAGATATTCTAAGCTGCCAAAAATCTGCTAAAGGCATGAGAAAAATGCCACAAACTCGCCGCATGGCGGCTCAGACAGTGTGTCATTTTTCTCATAACGCAGATTTTTGCCGGCTAAGAATATCTAAGTATCCTGCAAATGCACATAAAACAAACTATTTTTCTGCACTGGTTATTGGCTGTTTTGATTAACGGATTTTTTTATAGAAAATATCTCTGAGTGACGGTCTTGCGAAGCTTTTTGATTTGGTCTATACTTGATTGCAATGAAATAAAATATGGCATTTATATTTATGTGGAAGATAATGCGGGGCAATATGACAGATGAAAAAGGAGAGACAGATCATGACAGAAACAAGACGTTTATACTATGAAGATGTATATAAAAAAGAATTCACCGCAACCGTAGTAGAGTGCAGAGAGCAAAAGAAAGGTTATGCTGTCATTCTGGATGAGAGTGCTTTTTATCCGGAGGGCGGCGGTCAGCCAAGTGATGTGGGAACACTGAGGGATGCAAAGGTGACAGAGGTTCATGAGAAAGATGGAGAATTACTTCATTATACTGATAAGGCTCTGGAGGTGGGTGCGAAGGTTGAGGGAAAGATTGACTGGGTGCGCCGTTTTGACCTGATGCAGCAGCATTCCGGTGAGCATATGGTCAGCGGTATTATTCATGAGAAGTATGGTTATGATAATGTAGGTTTCCATATGGGAAGCGATGTGATCACTGTAGATTTGAATGGTATGCTGGATGACTCGCAGCTTGCAGAAATTGAGCGGGAAGTGAATGAGAGAGTGTGGGAGGATAGGGAAGTTGTAATTACTTATCCTGATGCTGAGGAACTGAAGACTATTGATTACAGAAGTAAGAAAGAATTGACAGGACAGGTTCGTATCGTAACGTTTCCGGGAGTAGACGTATGCGCCTGCTGTGGAACCCATGTGACACATACAGGTGAGATTGGAATGGTGAAGCTTCTTTCTGTAGTGAAATTCCATGATGGTATCCGTATGGAGATGATCTGCGGTAAACGTGTTCTGGATTATCTGAATATGGTGAATGAGCAGAATCATCAGATTTCCATGAAGCTTTCTGCAAAGATGGACAGAACAGCAGATGCAGTACAGCGTCTGCAGGATGAGAATTTCCGTATGAAAGGCCAGGTTGCCCGTATGGAAGAAGAGATGTTTAGGGCAGAGGCTAAGAAATGGGAAGGTGCAGGAAGTGTCCTGATCTTCAAAGAAGGTCTGGAAGCAGATTCTGTACGTAAACTTGCGGATGCAGTGATGAATACCTGTGAGGGCTGCTGTGCAGTATTTTCCAGAAATGAGGATGGAAGCTATAAGTATGCCATGGGCGAGATTGACGGGGATTTACGGCAGTATACAAAGGAAATGAATGCTGCATTAAACGGAAGAGGCGGCGGAAAACCATTCTTTGTCCAGGGGTCTGTGCAGGCAGCAGAAGACGAAATCCGAAATTTTTTTGAAAATAAAAATTGTAGATAAAGATTATAGATAAAAGATTAAGTAAAACTAGCGGAGCGGTTATTGAGCATAGAGTTGCATAGCGAAGCGGATGAGTTTATCCGTCTGACTCTATGTTTTGAATTAAGAAAGCAGCAGGGAAGAGGAAGAGAAACGGGAAATGTTTGGAGAATGTCATGCGCATATCATTATGGATGGCGTGAATTACCGCCATGCAGTTGAGGTGCATAAAAATGGACCGGACGATAAGATCATAAGAGAACATCTGAAGGCATACCAGGAACGGGGAATTGTTTTTGTACGGGATGGCGGTGATGCGCTGGGTGTTTCTGCGAGAGCGAAAGAGCTTGCACCAGAGTATGGAATAGATTACAGAACTCCGATATTTGCCATTCATAAAGAAGGACATTATGGTTCTATTGTGGGAAAAGGTTTTGCCACAATGGTGGAATTTCATAAGCGTGTTCTGGAGGCGAAACAGGCAGGGGCAGATTTCATTAAGATCATGACTACCGGGATTCTGGATTTTAATGAACATGGAGCGATTACCGGAACACCTCTGGATGGGTCAGAGGTAAAGAAAATGGTACATATTGCACATGAAGAAGGTATGGCTGTTATGTCCCATACCAACGGAGATTACGGAGTGCAGGCAGCAGTGGCTGCCGGAGTGGACAGTCTGGAGCATGGAAACTATATGAATGAAGAAAGTCTTGCCATGCTGGCGGAGAGTGATACAGTCTGGGTTCCGACTCTGGTTACAGTGAGAAATCTTCTGGGAGACGGACGTTATGATGATGAGACTCTGAAACCAATCATAGAATCTGCAGAAGAGAATATCAGAAAAGCATTCCGGCTGGGAATAAAAACAGCCCCCGGAAGTGATGCGGGGGCTTACAGAGTTCTTCATGGAAAAGGAATCCGGGATGAAGTTCAGTCCTTTGCAGAAATCCTGGGAGATCAGGATGCTGCATACCGCTGGCTTGCGGAAGGTGAAGCGGAAATCAAGAAGAAATTTACGGTTACTGTTCACTGGTAATATCCCGCGAGGTGTTTTTTGTGAGCGAAGGTCACAGAAAACCCGAGACATACCGCGCGAATTTATGCGATTAGCATAAATTAAGTTTGCGAAGCAAACGATACTCCTTGGGCATTGCACAAGGAGGTTCATATTTCCTGCATCGCGAAGCGTGTTGCTGAGAACGGAGTGAACAGTAACAATTTACGCATCCTGTACCTTGATTGCTGTATAAATATTAGAAGATTTTGATTTGGATGGATGGAAGGTAACACACACATAGTCGCCGTATTCCATGCCGCCTGCAGTGAGATCCTGCGCGTTTTCTGTACGGAAGGTATCTATGGCACCGTCATCTGTCTGTACAGTGATGGTGTTGGCAGTACTTCCAATGATCGTGCCGGTTACTGTAAAGGAAATATGTTTGTCATTAATGGTATCAGGATCCTCACCTGTCACAGCAATAATACGGACTTCTTCCAGGGATGTTGTTTCCAGATCTCCGATATAAGTAACATTAACATGAGATCCCGGGGCAATTCCTCCCTTGAAGTAAGCGGGGATTGCTGACATATCCAGATTAAAGGAGGTGTCACTTCCGGCAGGAAGAATCCGGAGGATATTCAGATTTACTCCCTGTACAGTTGCCAGCAGCTGTTTTTCTTTATTTTCTATCTGCTCCGGTGTCTGTGTGAGTTTTGGATCCGGAGTTGGGGTAGGATCCGGTATTTCCAGATCTTTCAGATCAGAAATACTCAGTACTTTCAGGTGACTGGCATTTAAGGATACGGAAGAATCATTGGAGGTATCCGGGAATTTCCCCTTGAATGTAAGGTAAACCCAGTCACCGGCTTTGATTCCATTCTGATAATATTGTTTTGTTCCTGTGATCGGATAGGTGGCTGTTTTTCTTTTCTTTGATTTTATTGTGATGGTATTGGAAGTCAGGGAAATGACCTGCCCATGCGCAGTGCGCTTTTTCAGCTTATTTTTTTTATGAAATTCATCTACAACCTTCAGAACATGTACACTGCCTGTGTCAGTACCGGAAAGCTGACCTTCGTAAATGATACTGATCTCATCGCCGGTGATCATGCCGCCTTTACATTCCAGGGTGGCATTGGAAACATTAAATACATAGGAGGCACTGTCCGTGTTTAGAATAAGCTGGCTTCCTGAAAAATCCTGCAGGGTACCGGAAAGTTCATCCATATAGATACGGTCTTTTGTTTCGGTTTCAGTTGTGGTGTCAGATGAAGAAGTAAGTTCCCGGACGGATGTGTCTCCGGTGGATGTGAATTGTTCCAGTATGGTTTCAGGGCTGCATCCGGCAAAAGAAAAGCTAAGGCCGGCACAGACACATGCAGCAAGCAGTTTTTTCATAATATAGACAGGACCTCCGATAAATCATTCGTTTGAACATGATTCCTGCCGTATGCAATAATTATTTACAGGGAGGGATATTGCTTTCCGGCGGTTCGGGGATAAAATCAAAAATTTTCCGGTAGCTTTCCCATTCGTCATTATCTTTGGCAGGAGTGCATATCAGGCCGGTACATTCCGTACAGGCGTTGGTATTCAGGTAATTATCATAACATATATTATAAGGATTTTGGCAGTTATTTTTACATATTTCTGACATTTTTTACCTCCATGATTATAGCAGACCGAGGCGGGATATCTGTATTCATGTAATTTCTCATTTCTGAAGATGCCGGACTGCTGCATAATGTTATAGTATTAGTATATGCGGCTGTTTTATTCATAGACTTACGAGTGTTTGCAGCAATATTCTCAAGTAAAAAAAGCAGACCATTCGTATAGAATGAACAAAAAAACAGCATTCAAATTTGTGAAAATAAATAACGGAAAATATATTGCAATTTCTATGGATTGTGTTATAATTTCGATAAATAAATAATAGCGAAGTAGGATTTTATGCGTCAAGTGTTCACAGGCTGGGGAGTCGCCGTGAAACGAAAAGCAGAAAGCGTGCTGCTTACGATATAATTTCCGCACCCGTTGCTACATATGAGAGCATCTCATAATGTGGAGGGATTATTATTTATGTAACTACTCTATTTTTTAAACACATTATGGAGGTGTTTTTATTATGCAGAAAAAACAATATTGGAACGTAAAAACATTGGTGTTCATGGCTCTTCTGATCGCCATGCATCTGGTACTCACACGAGTTCTGGTCATTGATCTTGGTGCGTACCGTATTTCTGTGGGAAGTGTATGTACAATCCTTGCAGGTCTGTGGCTGGGACCGGTGGCAGGCGGTGTCTGTGGATTATGTGCAGATATTATCGGGTGCTTTATGAAAGGCTATGCTGTAAATCCGTTTATCACAGTTGCAGCAATCCTCTGGGGTGTGCTTCCTGCCCTTGCAAAACCATTATTTGCAAACAGAAAGAAAACAGGAAAGACAGTTGGTATCTGCGTATCTATCGTGGTAACTGCAGTTCTCAGCTCTCTGGTGCTTACAACAGCAGGACTTGTGATCATGCTTGGATATAATTTCTATGCGATCATGCCCGGAAGACTGGTACAGTTTGCAATCATGATCCCGATTTACTGTGTATTAACATGTCTGCTGTATTTCAGCCCGCTGACAGCGATGGTTGTAGGAAATACATCACCTGCAGTGCTAGAAAAACAAAACAGTATAATTGAGTTACTGTTCACACACCACTATTCCGCGAGGTGTTTTGGCATGAATATGCCAAAATCCCGAGACATACAAGCCAAAATTCCATTGCCGCAGGCAATCTGGAATGAATTTTGGCTACGTTACTGTGAACGGAGTGAACAGTAACATATAATTCCAATAACCTTTATTTTCTCTGTCTTATCTTTCTGGCAGATATGGAAAATGTATGCTAAAATAGAAATAGCAAATTTGTATGTAAAATAATAAGGAAAGGTAAGAGGGGGAAATGGAGAAAGAGGAAAAGCGTGCAGATCAGGAGAATGACACGGAAGAACAAAGTACGGAAGCGAAAAGCTTACTGAAAAAAAAGCTTCAATATTATAGTAGTGAGATTCAGCGTGATGTGGGAAATCTTGTAAAATGGCTGATGATCGCGGTACTTGTAGGATGTATTACAGGAGCGGCGAGTACACTGTTTTCTTTTGTGCTGAAGAGTGTGACAAATTGCAGGAAAGAAAATGAATGGATGTTCTATCTGCTTCCGGTGATGGGATTAATTATTGTATACCTGTATGAGAAATTTGGTAAGGATGATGGAGGTACGAATCAGGTGCTTTCTACTGTGAGATCACAGGACGATGTGCCGATTTTATCTGCACCTCTGATTTTCATTTCTACAGCACTTACGCATCTGGCAGGTGGCTCTGCAGGACGTGAAGGTGCGGCAATACAGCTTGGTGGAAGTATTGCCAATCAGCTTGGACGTTGGATTCATCTGGATGAGGAAGACCGACATGTAATTGTTATGTGTGGTATGAGTGCAGCATTCTCTGCATTGTTTGGAACACCGATGGCTGCGGCTGTTTTTGCACTGGAGGTAGTCAGTGTAGGAGTGATGTATTATACAGCTTTGATGCCCTGTATGATTGCTTCCCTGGTTGCATCCGGATTTGCGGCAGGAATGGGAGTTACACCGGAGACTTTTCATGTAGTGGATATTCCGAAGCTGACTATTGAAACGGGTTTGAAAATGGGTGCTATCGCTGTTGGATGTGCAGTGATTAGTATTGTATTCTGTATGGTGCTGAATGGAGTTGCCGGAGCATATGGAAGGTGGTTTAAGAATCCATATGTGCGTGTAGTTGTGGGATCCTGTCTGGTGATTGGAATTACATTACTTCTGGGAACTTCAGATTATATGGGCGCAGGTGCAGAGCTGATTGAGAAGGCAGTGGAGGAAGGACAGGCAAGACCTCTGGACTTCTTCTGGAAACTGGTACTGACTGCATTGACAATGCGTGCAGGATTCCGAGGCGGGGAAATTGTTCCTTCGTTCTGTATAGGAGCTACATTAGGATGTGTGATGGGAAACTGGCTGGGATTTTCGCCATCTATCTGTGCTGCATGTGGAATGACGGCGGTATTCTGTGGAGTGACAAACTGCCCGATCACATCAATTCTGATTGCATTTGAAATGTTTGGATTTAAGGGAGTTCCTTTTTATCTGATTGCTGTTTCTATCAGTTATGCGGCTTCAGGATACTATGGACTGTATAAGGACCAGACGATTGTGTATTCTAAGTATAAGGCAAAGTATGTGAATAAACCTACGCGGTTTTAACCGAAACTGCAGAGCAGTTGTTCGGTGTAGAGATATAAATAGAAAATAAGGACAGTTTTTCAGTCTAATAAGAATCTGAAAAACTGTCCTTATTTTTGTTATTCTAAAGCCATGAAAGACGACAGTTGAGGCAGACAGATTTGTCTATTGAAGAAATTTCTTTGGGTGTCGGTTATGAAAACCAGAGTTATTTTTTCCGGCAGTTTAAGAAGCGATATGGAATGATTCCAAGGAGATACCGGATAGAAAAAGGACAAAAAGTATGTAAACTTTTGAAAATTCAGAAAGAGTCGGTATGCTTTTTACGTTGCAGGGAAAGAGAATAAATGTTAAAGTAAATGATACGGTATAGTGGGGCAGGGAAATAATAGAGATTATCCTGAAAAGTGTTTTATTACAAAATAGCAGTGACAGAAATTATATCGAATATGTAGAGAGAGGATGGAGTTTACTTGGAAAAAGATAATCAAAGTACGCAGGAGATAAATTCGCAGGCACAGAATCCGCTTGGTATAGCACCGGTAGGTGGATTGATCGTGAAGTTTGCGATTCCTGCGATCATCAGTATGCTGGTCAGTGCGATGTACAATATCGTGGATCAGATTTTTATTGGACAGGGTGTGGGGATGCTGGGAAATGCAGCCACAAATGTGGCGTTTCCTGTTACAACGGTCGCAACTGCGCTGGCATTGCTTTTGGGAATTGGCGGTGCATCAAATTATAATCTGGAAATGGGGGCAGGACAGGAGAAGAAAGCCAGCGGGATTGCAGGTACTGCGTTGTCGTCACTGGCAATCAGTGGTCTGATACTTGCTGTGATTGTACTGATGTTCCTGAAACCACTTCTGACATTGTTCGGGGCAACTGCAGATGTTATGCCTTATGCTGTTGATTATACAGGTATTACTGCATTTGGACTTCCATTTTATATTTTGTCTGTCGGCGGGAATCATGTGGTCAGAGCAGACAGAAGTCCGACTTATTCTATGGTCTGTATTATGATAGGTGCGATCATCAATACTATTCTGGATCCGCTGTTTATTTTTGGATTCGGATGGGGAATTAAGGGTGCTGCATGGGCAACAGTGATCGGACAGGTTGCTTCCGGAGTTCTGGTAATTGTGTACTTCTGTAAGTTCCGCAAAATGTATCTGTCCGGTGGGATGCTGAAACCAAAGCTGTCATATCTTAAAGCAATTATTTCTCTGGGACTTGCATCCTGCATTAATCAGATTGCCATGGCGATCGTGCAGATCGTATTAAATAATATTCTGCGTTATTATGGAGCAAATTCCGTATATGGAAGTGATATTCCCATTGCCTGTGTAGGTGTTATCTCCAAAGTCAATATGGTGTTTATGGCAATCTGTATTGGTATTTCTCAGGGCAGTCAGCCAATCTGGGGATTTAACTACGGAGCAAAGAAATATGACAGAGTAAGACAGGCATACCGTTATTCTGTAACTGCCTGTACAGTAATTGCAACGATATTTTTTTTCTGTTTCCAGATATTTCCACACCAGATCGTGGGTATCTTCGGAACAGGAAGTGATCTGTATTTTCAGTTTGCAGAACGTTATCTGAAAATATTTATGTTTATGACCTTTGCAAACGGTATCCAGCCGGTATCTTCCGGTTTCTTTACTTCTATCGGTATGGCGAAGCTGGGTATTGTAATGTCTCTGACACGGCAGGTGATTTTTCTTCTGCCATTGATCATTATCTTTCCGTTGTTTATGGGAATTGATGGAGTGATGTATGCAGGACCGATCGCAGATGCAGCGGCATTTGTGCTGGCAATTGTGTTTGCGAGACGAGAACTGGGAAAGATGCGCAGTGCGGAAATAGCATAAAAAGTTCCCGCAGAT
>ENA-OQKB01000277-OQKB01000277.1-human-gut-metagenome-genome-assembly--contig:-NODE-277-length-11817-cov-2.885372_pt1 | contig 11817 bp, 15 predicted proteins | sample MGYA00242646_ERZ504793 | MGnify/ENA primary metagenome ERZ504793 (study PRJEB26092, sample SAMD00036409) | human gut metagenome | host: Homo sapiens | study: EMG produced TPA metagenomics assembly of...
ATTTCTGTGCATTATTATGAAATAGAAAAAGCTTCCGGACAGTCCGACCGGAAGTCTTTTTTCTGACTTTATGTTCTGTTATTTTATGACATTTTAAAGGCCTTTGAACGCAAAGGAAAATTTCATCTTTCCATTGGTATCCAGAAGGTATTCCGGATGGGTGCGGGCACCCCAGCTGTCATCTCCTCCAACACCCATCTGCGTCCTTTGCGGCACGGACAACGGTTATAATGGATTGCAGGAAGCTCATAGGGATGCATGGCATTTTCCATTTCATGAGGAGTATATGGAAGTGCCGAGAACATCATCGGCCGTTTTCTTTATCCATCTCAAAGAGCATTCCTCTACCCTTTCTGTCTGTGATCTTTGCCCAGCGTACTTCCTCTTTGTTTCCGCATTCCTGCGGCACAAGATAGCGTGCCATATTGTCTGTCACGAGATTCTCATAAATGCCGAGCTTTGCGCCATGCTTCCGGTCTGCATAAGTCTCTGCCGGTCCCAGGCCGTACCACTGAACATGATCATAATCTGCATTGAATTTAAAGAGTACTCCGAACTCCGGCATATCGCCCAGCTCTTTTACTAGGATCATAGGTCAGCGTTGTCTTTACTCTTCCATCTCCGGTTACCTCATAGGCAAGACGGCATTCACTAGCAGGCGTAGTTGGCAGGATGTAGGTAAAAGCAACCTCCACACTGTTTTCGTGAACCGTTGTCTCCGGAGCATTGGCCGGACCATACATGCCTTTTCGGTAATCCTTATGACTTGCGTACATGCTGGCGATCTTCCACTGTGCATAGCGCATCTGCATCAGACTTCCGCAATCATTATCTGTAGGTGCTCTCCAGAAGTTGGGCTTCGGAATCGCTTCGATCATTTCTCTTCCTGCATATTTATACGAAACCAGACCACCATTGAGAACGGAGAACAGCACTTCGAAATTTTCCCCACGGACACCGATGTTATGAAGGCTTCTCACAAGCTCCACGCCACACGCAGGAGCTTCCGGTGATCCTTCCACCTGATAAACATACTGGCCGAAAGCAACCTCATGTCCTGCCTCTGCCCAAAGTGTTTTTTCTCTGAGAAGGAAGGCTACGGTTACCGTATATTCGCCCGGGCGCTGCTGTTTTCCAAATGGAAGTCTGTAGGTCTGTTGGCTTAAAGGCTCCACCGCTGTATCCAGTGTCTCTGTGCGGAGAACATGACCGTTCTTTGCAAGAGTTACTTCACATCGGAATGTGTCCGTATTTACAAAAAGATTTTTGTTGATGATCTTAACAGAATCCTCACTTACCTGCGCAGTGATATTCTGGTAGTTGAATTTTACCTCCTGCATCTTTGGTGAAGCATCTCTGTCTCCACCGTATGCGATACCGTTTCCACTGAAATTATAATCTGTAGGACGTTCACCGAAGTCTCCGCCGTATGCCTGGAATTCTTTACCGTAACGGTCTTTTTTGTAAATAGACTGATCAATGTAATCCCAGATAAAGCCACCCTGATATTTCGGTTCTGTATCTGTAAGATCTGTATATTTATGCATTGCACCGCAGGAATTTCCCATTGCATGTGTATATTCGCAGCAGATAAACGGTTTCTCAGGATGCTCTGCCAGGAATTTTTCAATGCCTGCAGCCGGAGTATACATCTGGCTTTCCATGTCACTGGTATCGTTATATCTTCTGTCATTAAATACCCCTTCATAATGTACCAGACGAGTCGGATCCTCATTTCGGTAAAACTCTGACATTTCATAAATCACACTTCCGCCAAAGGACTCATTTCCGCAGGACCAGATCAGAATCGCCGGATGGTTTTTGTCTCTCTGATACATCGAGTTGACACGGTCCAGCATGCAGTCCATCCACTCCGGACGGTCGCACGGTACGACACCGGAGAAATCCCCGTTCCGTACGGCATCCGTATCTCTCGTTCCATGGGATTCCATGTTGCACTCTGCAATCATGTAAATACCGTATTCATCGCAGAGATCGTAAATGCCGACCGCATCCGGATAATGGCAGGTACGGATCGCATTGATGTTGTTCTGCTTCATCGTTGTCAGGTCTTTGATCAGCTCTTCCCTTGATACGACACGGCCGGATACCGAGCTGAACTCGTGGCGGTTGACGCCTTTAAAGACAACCCGTTTTCCATTCAGTGTCATGATGTGGTCTTTCATTTCAAAGCGGCGGAATCCAACTCTCTGTGGAATCAGTTCCTGCACCGTTCCATCCTCTGCGGTTACTTCCAGCAGAAGATCATACAGCACCGGTGTTTCCGCAGACCACAGTTCTGGATGATCCACCTTCAGAACAAACTGTGTTTCACCATGCAGCACACCTTCGGTGCTCTGCAGTGCCGTTCCGTCTTTTGACAGGGTAATTTTCACTTTTCCTTTTCCGATCGTTTTCGTATCAATGACCAGATCTGCCTTCGTAAACGTATCATCCAGCAGCGTCTGTACTTTCAGATCCGAAACGTGAACCTCCGGAATCGTGTACAGATACACATCACGGTAAATACCGGAGAAACGGAAGAAATCCTGATCCTCGCACCAGCTTCCGCTCGTCCATTTGAAAACCTGCGCAGCCAGTTTATTTTCGCCCTCTTTCAGATACGGGGTCAGTTCAAACTCGGACGGAGTAAACGTATCCTCGCTGTAGCCAAGGAACGTTCCGTTCAGCCATACGGCAATACCGCTCTCTGCTCCCTGGAAGGAAACAAAAGCCGTTTTCCTTTCATCTGATCCGGCACTTCAAAATATTTCACATAGGAAGCCGTCGGATTGAACCGCTCCGGAATCTCGCCCGGCTGGATTTCTTCTCTTCCTTCCCACGGATACTGCACATTGGCATACTGCGGTGCGTCGTATCCCTCCATCTGGATATGCGCCGGCACGCGGATATCATCCCATTTTGTGCAGTCATACTCCGGTGTCTCAAATCCCGGAATCGTGCTCTCGTAGTTCTTTGCGTAGTGGAATTTCCACAGTCCGTTCAGACTGTGACGGAAGTTTTCCACATGCTGCTCCATTTCTTCCACCGATCCATAATACCTGTGATCGGAATGCGCCGGTACCCGGTTCTCTCCATAATACGTCGGGTCCTTCACTTTTTCATACTGAAATACACCCATTTTTATTTTCCTCCTTCTGGAATTTTATTTTCTTTGATCTTTTGAAAAAAGGTGGATATTCATCCAAATATCCACCTTTTCTGTTCGATTCTTTTTCTTATTTTACAGCACCTGTGATACCTTCTGTGAAGCTCTTCTGGAAGCAGAAGAAAATGATTGCTGTCGGGATCGTACAGATGAATACGCCGAGCATCAGCACGCCATAATCTACAGTGTAGCCACCGAGCAGGTTCGCTACCAGCATCGGCATGGTAATGGAATCATTGTTCTGTAAAATAACCTTTGGCCACAGATAGTTGTTCCATGCATTCATGAAGGTGATGATCGTTGCTGCCGCATAGGTCGATTTCATGGTCGGCATATACATGCGGAAGAAAATTCCTGTCTCGCTTAAACCATCCAGTCTTGCCGCTTCGATGATATCGTGCGGGAAAGAACGGGAAGCCTGACGGAACATCATAATCATAAACGGAGTGGAAATCGAAGGAAGCATAAATGCTGCCATCGTGTTGACCATTTTTAACTGTGAAAACATACGGAACATCGGGATCATGATTGCTGCGAACGGGATCATCATCGCAGTCAGAAGCACGGTAAATACCGCATCTTTCGCTTTGTCATGATAAATTTCAAATCCATAACCTGCGATTGAGCAGACCAGAAGACAAAGGATCGTCAGTACCGTTGCATTCCGGAACGAGTTCCACAGTGCAAGACGCAGGTTCTGCTGCGCAATCAGTGACTTGAAGTTTTCCATCAGATAAGTACCCGGAATCAGTTTTCCGGCAATAACATCAATACTTCTGTTCGTAGACGCGCAGAACATATAGTACAGCGGAAATACAGAAAGGAGGGATGCTACCGTTAAAACCAGATACATGAAGAATTTCTTTGTTTTTCCCATTATCGCTCGTCACCTACTTTCATCTGAAGCAGTGCCAGAATGGCAACCATAATCAGGATCAGGATCGACATTGCTGCCGCATAGCCGAAGTTTGGACTCTGTACAAAGGACATGTTGTAAATGTAATGAGACATGGTCATGGTTGATTTTCCAGGACCTCCATTTGTCAGGTTCAGGGACTCATCGAACAGCTGCAGCGTACCATTGGTAGAGGTAATCGTGGTCAGCAGGATCATCGGCTTTAACAGCGGAACGGTGATCTTGAAGAAGGTCTGCAGCGGGCTTGCGCCGTCAATTTTTGCTGCTTCGTAGATTGAGTATTCAATGTTCTGCATACCGGAGAGGTAGAATACCATATTGTATCCCGTCCATCTCCAGACCAATGCGATGATAATAACGGCACGGGCTGTCCAGGCATTGGAGAACCACATGATCGGATGCATGCCAAGTCCGCGCAGAACGGTGTTGATAAATCCATCGTTTGCAAACAGGGACGGAAAATCATTGCGTAAGATACCAGCGATGTTGCGCACGGCAGGAAAATGCAGGTACGGAACAGTCCCTTGAAACGCAGATCTTTGTTGTTCAGCATCGATGCAAACATCAGACCAAGGATCAGCATGATCGGCACCTGAATAATCAGGTAGAGGAAAGTGTTACTTAAAGTCTGTTTAAAAGTCGGGTCTTTTAAAATACGCGCATAGTTTGCAAATCCGTTGATTTCAGGTTAATGCCCATACCGGTCTGCAAAGACAGGATAAATGCCTGAATCATCGGATAAAAGCTCATCCATGCGATCAGAATCGTTGCCGGAAGCAGAAAAACCCATCCGGTAAAATTCTGTTTTCTTTCCAAGTTCATTCCTTTTTTCTTCTGGCTGCTCATGGAATCTTCCTTTCTTTTTTCGCTGCGAGGTACGCTTGAAAAAATCTTTTTGCAGACAACATCGCATGTTCTCCTGCAGAAATCATTTTTCAATCCCACCCCGGGGCAGATACAGAACGGGCCTGCTTCTGTCTGTCTAGAAGCAGACCCGTTTCTTATCGTCCTACTTTTTTACAATATGAGAAATCTTAGTTACCCATGTTGAACTCTACGGTTTCCTGTGCAGTCTGGAGTTCGCTGTCCATATCTGCTCCTGTCTGGATGATATTGGAAAGTGCGGTTCCGACAGCATCGCGTGCATCGTAGTAGAATGCTCCAGTGATGTTGGATGGAGTCTTGGTTGCGAAATCAACGATTTTTGCATAAACCGGATCATCGCTGAAGAATGCAACTGGCTGTGCATATGCTTCGGAATCTCCTGCCGGTGCCCAGGTTGCCAGAGCGCCTTTTGCGATGATGTCATCGTAAAGAGCTGTGCTGCCTGCGAAGGTAGATTTCATAAAGTCAATGGCAAGATCGGTTTTCTTGCAGTTGGAAGAAATTGCCCAGGAAGAACCACCGTTGTTGGAGTAGTTGGTTGCTCCGTCAATGCCGTCCAGTTTTGGCATATTGGTGAGCGCCCATTTACCGGACTGATCGTCATTTGCTGTGATGGAAGCCATGATCCAGCATCCGTTGATAACGCCTGCTGTGGTCCCGTTGTTGATCGATGCAATATACTGATCCCAGTCGGTAACTTCTACCAGAGTACCATCTTTTACCATCTGGCTGTAGATCTCAAGGATTGGTTTTAATGCTTTGTTGTCTACAATATTTACGGATCCGTCCTCGTTGAACAGAGACTCACCGCAGGACTGCAGCATTTCCATAACAAGGTCCGGAGATCCGGCCTGAGATGTCAGGATTGGCTGGCCTGTTTTCTCTTTGACAACTTTTGCTTTTTCCATAAAGTCATTCCAGGTAATGTCTGTGAAATCATCTACGGTAAAGCCTGCCTCTTCCAGCATATCGGTACGCAGGCACTCGATCACAGCGCCATTGTCAAACGGAATTCCGTAGTTCTTTCCATCCAGTGTAGAGTAAGCAACTTTTGCGGATGAGAATTCGCCAAAGTCGATACCGGAATCGGTCAGATCTGTGAAAATGTCCGGGTAGTTGGTTGCATATTTCTGGAAGGAGTTGTCCTGCATCAGGAAGATATCCGGCAGAGTACTTAAGTCTCCTGCAGAAACTGCTGTGGTCAGGCGGGTTTCAATGTCATCGGACTGTACTTCGCTGACTTCTACTTTAAAGCCTTCGTGATCCTGTGCGTAAATCTCAGCTGCTTTCTGGATCGCATAAACGTTGAAGTTCGGGTCCCAGGTCCATACGGTTAAGGTGTTGTCATCCGCAGAGCTGCCCTCTACTACGTCGCTGCTCTCTGATTTTGCAGTGGTGTCATCTGCTGCTGATGCATCGTTTCCGCCGTTGCTGGAGCTTGTTGTAGTTCCTCCGCTGGATCCGCATGCAGCCAGTCCAAGTACCATTGCTGATGCCATTACGATTGATACAATTTTTCTTCTCATATTGCACATCCTCCTTAAGATGTTATTTTACAACCTGACTTTTTCACATATATCGCCTAAAAGTCTTTTGGTTGTTTTGTACTATTTTTTAGGTTTTTATCCCCTCAACATGTACAAATTATAACAACATTCTTTCGTCAGTTGTGCGCATATTCGACTCTATCCTATGCATTTTCAACTGTTTATAGATATTTTCACTTTGTTTCACCATCCTTCCTGTGTTTTTATGTCAAATTTCAACAAATTCTGCTCGTAATGTTCCGGTGCCCTCCGCCATTGCTGGGGCGAAACGCCGAGAATCTTTCGAAAATTACGATTAAAAGTGGATATTGTTGTGAATCCGCAGTGCAGTGCAATGTCACTTACGGAGGCATTTGTCTTTCTCAGCTCTTTGCACGCTGCCCGGATCCGAACCCAGTTGATATATTCCACCGGCGGCATCCGCATGGATTCCTGAAAAATACGGCGCAGATGTGTCTCACTGATGTGGCACACATCCGCAAGTTCTTCAATCCGGATGCTCTCGTGGAAATTTTCCCCGATATAATTGAGCGCAGGAAGAATCAGGGCAATGCTGGCATCATCCAGAATGGCATTCTTTTCCTGCGTCTCATCTTTTTCATTCCATCTCGCAATCTGCATCAGAAGCGCCCGCGTCAGCCCCTTTACTTCTTCCAGATAAAATTCCTCTTTTTCATCCATGCATTTAATAATCAGTTTGATCAGCTCCGCCACCTCAGGTCTGTCCTCATTTTTCGAGTAATGAGCCCTCTGGTTGATGCGGGAAATCAGCTTCTGTGCCATACGCGAATTATCCTTATACAGTTTTGTGATAAAGCCTTCCACATCAATAAACAGCCATGCCCAGGAGCACAGACTGTTTTCCTTTGAGTTTGTCGTATGTGGAAAGTTCTTTGGTACTACCGTAAATGCCCCCCGTCGTACGGAATTTCTTTATCTTCCAGGACAATTGTCCCCTCACCGTAATAGCAGACGCCGATCTCCATCATATTATGAAAATGCAGGTAATCAATCTGATAACCGTAGTTCTGTACCCATTTTTCGCCCAGAAGCGCCAGCACCGGACATTTCTCCGGCGCTTCGTAGTAGCGGTATTCCATCCTGGGCTTTTTCTTTCTGCTCATGGCCGTCCGCTCCGGTTACTCTGCTTTTTTCTGAATCATCGCCAGAAAGACCAGCGGCTCTTCCCCAAGGCAGGAAATCGCATGGCCGCTGCTGTCCTCGCAGAACGTCGTCATGCCAGCCTGTACCGGATAGGTCTTGTCATTATCCTGATACATTCCCCCGCCGGATAAGATGTGGTACGTTTCTGTCTCTCCGTGATGCTCATGATACGGAAGCTCGTCGCCCGGTAAAATTGTTACTTTCGCAAATAATGTCACCTTTCCGGAAAGACGCTCGCCCTCCAGTAATTTTTCTGTTATGTGTCTGTCTGCCATAGTTTTTTCCTCGCTTCATTTTGTATTTCCATTCACTTAATTCATCTCATCACCTGCAGAGATGTGAGAATCCTTGCTGTAAGCCCCTTCTAAGAACGCTTTCTCATCCACCCCTGCCAGATATCTTTTCAGCAAAAAAGCACAAAAATACGGAAACGTATAAATCTGCTCTCCGTATCCCATGTTACTGCCTGTAAATTTAATTCCGCAGTGGATGTCCGCATACTTTTTCCCGCTGATTAAAGTTCGTATGGATTTTGCCATTCCATTCTGTGCTTTAACCTCGACCGGAATCAGCGCATTTGCTGTCCGGACAAAAAAATCCTGCTCCAGTGAAGAATCGTCCCGTTTATAATAATACAGCCGGTAACCTGATTTTACCAATGCTTCTCCGACAACATTCTCATAAAGCGCACCTTTGTATACACCAAGATTTTTATTGCTTCTTAAATCCACCTGGGCTTCTTCATCAAGCATGGCTACCAGCAAACCACTGTCTGCGAAGTAAAGCTTGTATTTCGTTTCATCATAATTTCCCTGCAATGGTAATTCCGGAAAATTCATACAATAGCATACATTGACCATTCCCGCATCATGCAGCCATTCGATACAGCCGCGGTAATCACGGAATCTCGCTCCTGATGCCACTTTTGAAATCTGAAACTTTTTGTTATCCTTGGCAAGCTGCACCGGAATATGGTTGAATACATTTAAAATTCTGGTCTGATCCATTCCTTCCACATATTTGCGAATGTCCTCTTTATAGTCTGCAATCAGCTGTCTCTGTACTTCCAGTGAGCCCTCAAATGTTCCCTTTTCGACAAATTCCCGCACAACAGCCGGCATTCCGCCCAGAATACAGTAGTCTAAAAAGAGTTCACTGTACACCGACATCTCCACTTCATTAAACGGCTTCAGCGTCCGCATATGTTCCAGCATATCCTCTACCGTGCTGTCATCATATCCTTTCGCCCACAAAAATTCTTCAAAATCCAGAGAAAACATTTCATAATCGGATTTATAGCCAACACTGTTGCTTTCAATTTTCCGGTAATTGATCCCAAGCATAGAGCCGCTGCAGATCACATCGAATCTGCCATCGATTTTAAAGAATTTCAGTGCAGTTGCAATCTCCGGAAATTCCTGCAGCTCGTACAAAAAGAACAGGGTCTCGCCTTCTATAAACGTTTCGACGGGTCAATCCTGGAAATATTTTTTATAATATCTTCCGCTTTATATCCATCGGTTGTAATCATTTTATACTTTGGTTCTTCTACAAAATTAATGCTAATCACACTTTTATAGTTTTGCTCTCCAAACCGCCGGATGGATTCGGTTTTTCCCACCTGCCGCGGTCCTTTTACAATCAACGGTTTCCGGTCCGGATTGCTTTTCCATGCACTCAGAAAAAAATCGATTTTTCGTTTTAAATAAAGCATCTCTTTCGCGCACCTCCTCTGCTTATTCTGATGCTTTTATTATATTCTTAACCGCAAAGGAAAACAACTTTTTTCACAAAATCAGAGGGAATTTTTCTATCTTATTCACATTTTCTGAGCGACTTTACACCATTTCTTCACATTTTCCTTTTTTAGTTTTATCGCGCATCAAAAGAGCCCGTCCGGATATGCCAATCGGATATTCCAAACGGGCTCTTTCTATTTTTCAATTTTTACGGATCTGCTATGCCACAACATCCTCAAACTGCGAGTTATACAGATTTGCATAGAATCCATTTGCCGCGAGCAGCTCTTCGTGATTTCCCTGCTCGATGATATCGCCGTCTTTCATAACAAGGATCAGAATCTTGTTGTCGGCCAGAATGGCACGCGCAATCGCCAGACGCTGTTTCTGACCGCCGGAGACGTTGCTTCCGCCCTGGGCGATCGGCGTTTCGTATTTGTCATCTTTTGCTTCGATGAACTCAGTTGCCTGCGCAATTTCCGCTGCTTTTGCAATCTCTTCATCTGACGCATCATCTTTTCCAAAACGGAGGTTGGATGCGATCGTTCCGGAGAACAGAACACCTTTCTGCGGTACAAAACCGATTTCATCCCGCAGATCTTTCATTGTGATCCTGCGGATATCTTTTCCATCCAGTGTGATGGATCCGCCCGTTACATCGTAAAGACGCGGAATCAGGTTGACCAGTGTAGATTTTCTACAGCCGGTACTTCCGATGATCGCGGTTGTCTTTCCAGATTCTGCCACAAAGTCGATGTCATGAAGCACATCTTCCTCGGCACCCGGATATCGGAAGTTGACATGTTCGAAACGAACCACACCGTTTTTGACTTCCACTTTTCCCGGATTTTCTGCAGCTTCAATCGAGGACTTGGTCTGAATGACTTCGTCAATTCGTCCGGCAGCATGGACACCACATTCAGCTTTTTAAACTGATGCAATGCACGAAACAGTTCTTCAAAACTCTCTGTCACTCTTTTTCCCTTCTTCTTCCGCAAATATTTAATATCGTTATCTATTTACTAGTGTTAAATAATAACACCGGCAAGTTTCTCTGCCAAGAAAAATGCCGGTGTTTCTACTTTTTTTATAAATACGCAAGTTTTATTTTATACTATACTTCGTGCTGCGTCCCTTACCTTCCACAGTTATGATCCCTTTTTCCTCCATCTCTTTCAAAAGCTTTGTCGTTTTTGATCTTCCAAATGAAACATATGGTGCAATTTCCCCCATAGATTTCAACCTGTTTTTGCTTAATATCCCGTATATCATTTTCTCATCTTCTGTCAAATCCAGATTGCTTTCCCAGACCGGAAGTACAATCTGAATCGCATTTTCTGACACTTCAAACTCCGGTTTTCTTAAGCTTTTTTCGTAAAGTTGTCTGATTCTCATAATTCCCGTTCCAAAGATCTCAACAAATCCCAACCGGTAAAAAACATTTGCCAGATTTCTATTTCTTAAAACAGAAAGTTTTCCGGACAAATATTCATCTTTTGTAATACCTGCCGGCAGACCTCCCGGAGAAACTACTTCGATTCGATCCTCAAACATCAGAACTCTGATTTGCGATTCCACATCCCAGATCCTGTGAATCAAACCATTGGCGATCGCCTCTCGAAATGCAGCTTCTGGTATTTTTTCTATTTTTTTTCTGTCCGCACCTTTAATTTCCTCATATTGATAGTAATCTCTGAAAATTTCAATCGCTTTCTCATACACCTCTAAAATCGATCTGTTTTCAAATGTTACTCTTTTCTGGATAATACTGATGTTTTCGCCGAATCTGACCATGTCGATTCCCGGAAAGTGGTTCTGATCTGCCAAAAGACCAGCGGCATTATTGTATCCATTGGCATTGTCGTATAGATTCAAGGTTTTCAGCGTGTCCTGGCTAAAGGTTTCGATCTGAATATGTTCTTTCAGCTTTCGCTGTAAAATCTGAAAGGTCAGATTCTGGTCTTTGCATGGCAGTTCTTCAAATCGGATATTTTTTCCTTCCAGAACAAGCCTGGAAAATTCCTGTGTATCTACTTCTATCGTCGCGGTATCATTTCGTTTATATGCTTTTGACCTATATAAATACGGCTTCTGCGTCACCGCTTTGTACGGTAAGTTTGATTAATTTTATCTATTATTTTGTGTTTTCCAGTTTATAATCTGGCTGTGGAGAAATACTGTCATTAATTTTATTTTCTATATCCAGGCATGACTGTTTTACATCCGATAAGCCTTTACTGTTTCCCTCGTCATCGACTCCAAACAGAATAACTCCACCGTCATAATTCGAAAAAGCACTTACTGTTTTCAGAAATGTATTGGTAATCGTTTCTTTAAATTCCATGGTCCGTGTTTCTCGCATTCTGTTCACATCCTTTCCACTTTTTCATGCTTTTA
>ENA-OQKB01000280-OQKB01000280.1-human-gut-metagenome-genome-assembly--contig:-NODE-280-length-11718-cov-2.056164_pt1 | contig 11718 bp, 7 predicted proteins | sample MGYA00242646_ERZ504793 | MGnify/ENA primary metagenome ERZ504793 (study PRJEB26092, sample SAMD00036409) | human gut metagenome | host: Homo sapiens | study: EMG produced TPA metagenomics assembly of...
ACTGAATCTTTGCGAAATTTTCTATTCCTATTGGAAGTTTCTTTTTAATTTGTTTCAATAGACACACTTCCCTTTATATTTAATATATTAAACTCTAACTTTCATAAAGTGTAACATATTGTTATTGAATTCGTCTATCAAAATTTCTTTACATTCCACAATGTTTCTATTAATACCAAAGTCGATTCCTGTATATCCGTAGTTCTTCATTGGAGCAAAAATAGAGATTACCAGCTATTTAACCACTGACAATCTCTATTTTTTTATCAATCAGATCACTCTGAAATCTCAACAATTATTCATATAACAGAATGTCACTCTTTAGCAATTTAACAAGAGAAATCTTTCATTCAATCGGCTCGAAGTCTACAGCTCCATGTTTACACAATGGGCAGATATAATCTTCCGGAAGTTCATCGCCTTCGTAGATATATCCGCAGACTTTACATACAAATCCTTTCTTACCTTCTGTTTCCGGTTTTGGTTTTACATTTTTCTGATAGTAGGTGTAGCTCATTGTCTCCTGGTCACTTACCACACGGGCTTCTGTCACACTGCAGATGAACATTCCGTGAGTTCCCAGGTCTACATACTGCTCTACTTTCAGAGACATAAATGCGTTGATATATTTATCCAGGAATATCAGTCCGTTATCAGAACGGTTTACTTTCTGTCCTGCAAATTTATCCACGCTTCTTCCACTCTGGAAACCAAACTGTTCAAATACAGAGAACGGAGCTTCTACAGAGAGACAGTTTACATTCATTACCCCTGTCTGCTTGATAACATGGTGAGAATAATTTGTCTTATTGATATTAACTGCAACGCGGAACGGAGAGTCTGTCAGCTGTGTAACTGTATTAACGATCAGTCCGTTATCCTTTTTACCGTCATTTGATGTCACTACATAGAGACCATAACCAATGCGGAATAATGCTGTCATGTCATTTTTATTTGCCAGTTCATCATTCTTTGCAATATATTCCTTACAAAGCTCGGAAGCCATCGCTTCCATCTGATCTCTGTTTTCCTGATTTACTGCAGACATGATCTTCACTGTGGTGTCCAGCCAGTTGATCTTCTTACATTCAGAAAGCATATTTTTCATTACTTTTGCTGCCAGAGGTGCCCAGGAACCATTTTCAATAAGACCTACCGTACGGTTCTGGAAATTATGCTCCACCAGACGGGTAATAAAGTCATTCATAAACGGATAGATTCCTGCATTATAAGTAGTTGTTGCCAGTACCAGCTTACTGTAGCGGAATGCATCACTGAGTGCCTGAGACATATCATCTCTTGCCAGATCATAAACAACTACTTTCGGACATCCCTTGCTCTTTAATTTCTCCACAAACTGATTGACTGCTTCTTTGGTATGTCCGTATACAGAAGTATATGCAACTACGATTCCTTCTTCCTCCGGTGTGTAAGAGGACCAGGTATCATAAAGGCTGATATAATGTCCCAGATTTTCTGTAAGTACCGGACCATGTAACGGACAGATGATCTGAATATCCAAAGTAGCTGCTACTTTCAGAAGTCTCTGTACCTGTGCGCCATATTTACCAACAATACCGATAAAGTATCTTCTTGCTTCATCATCCCAGTTTTCTTCTACATCCAGAGCACCGAACTTACCAAATCCATCTGCTGAAAAAAGAACTTTATCTGTGCTGTCATAAGTCACCATAACCTCTGGCCAGTGTACCATTGGCGCAAATACAAAAGTAAGATTGTGATTTCCCAGACTCAGTGTAGAACCATTCTCTACTTCCAGTTTCTGCCCTTCCAGATCCAGTCCGAAGAAATTTTTGATCATTACAAATGTCTTCGCATTGGCTACTACTGTAGTGCCGGGATATACTTCCAGAAAGTTCGCTACATTTGCTGCATGGTCAGGCTCCATATGCTGAACGATCAGATAGTCCGGCTTACGTCCGCCCAGTGCCTGTTCAAGATTATCCAGCCATTCATGTTTGAAATTGGCATCTACAGTATCCATAACTGCAACCTTGTCATCCAGAATCACATAGGAATTATATGCCATTCCGTTTGGCACTGCATACTGTCCCTCAAACAAATCTACCTGATGGTCATTAACTCCGACATATTTAATGGTATCTGTAATCTTCATATTTCTGCCCTCAATTCTTTCTTTATAGTATATCGTCTGTCCGTTACTATTCAGCAATCTGCTGTCACTCAACGTTAATAAGTTATAGTTGCTATGCATCCTTAATTTGTTTATGTTTTTATATTATACTATTTTAATCCAATTTTCAAGTCCTTTTGGTAATTTTTTTCTATAATGTTGTTATAATCTTATACAATGCCTCCACACTGTACGGCAGTATCCTCTCATCCAACTGAAATTTCGGATGATGAAGCGGATGATTCTCTCCAGGTATCCCCGCAAGAAATACTGTGAAAAGTCCTCTGGTTTCTCTGAAATATCTGTATGCATTATCACCTGAAAGAAACAGCTCATCTTCTCCTTCCAGGACAAACTTATCCCCGAATACTTCTTCACCCACTGCCTTTGCTGTCTCTGTAAGTTCCTCATCATTGGCAAACGCATATACCGGATCTTTTGGAAATTCCATGCGGATCTGTGTGCCAGTCTGCTTTTCAATTTCCTGCAGATTTCTCTCCAGCTCGTGCTCAAGTGCCATGTAAGTTTCTTCATGAACTGCGCGTATATTTCCGTTTAATACCACATGGTCTGCAATAATATTCGTATATTCACCGCCATGGATCGTACCCGTACCCACAATATATTTTCCTGCATCCGGATGCTGTTTTCCAAAACTTTCATTCAAATCATGAATGGCACTTATCACTTGAGCAGCTGCATAAATTGCATCAATCCCCTTATCCGCTTCACACCAGTGACTGGATTTTCCATGAACATGAATCTGCATACTGTTGATCATGGAAGATGCCTGTCCCTGATGCACTGCCATTCCAAATGTCATGTCCGCTGCGTAATGAAACATCAGAAATGCATCTGCTTTCGGATTCTCTAATGCTCCGGCCTGAAGCATTCTTTTTGCACCTTCACCAATCTCCTCTGCAGGTTCAAAAAGGAACCGGAGCCTGACCGGAAAATTTTCCTGCATTCTTTGCTCTTCTGCCACAATTTTTGCAAGGATCAGTGCTGCTGCCAGGATCATATCGTGACCGCAGGCATGCATACATCCCTGATTTACTGATGCATATGGTAGATTTGTCTGCTCCTGTATGGGCAATGCATCCATCTCCGCCCTGAGTACAACCAGTTTCTCCCTGTTTCTCAGAGATGAAAGTTCCGCGATCAATCCTGTAGGTTCTATCGGCACAATCTCATATCCCAGTTTCTCCAGATATTTCCGGATATATGCAGACGTCTCCACTTCCTGAAGTGCCAGCTCCGGATGTTGATGAAAGTAATGTCTCAATGTGATTAATTCTTCCGTATATTTTTCTATATTCATCTGTTTTCCAACCTTTGTTCTCAGGGATTACCATTTTCATCTTCCGACATACTCAAAACCGCATTCGGACGTTCCAGGCAGAACTTCTGTATCTCTTCCAGAAATCTCTGACCGTATTTCTTTAGCTTATTCTCGCCCACACCGGAAACCTCCAGCATTTCTTCTTCATTTGACGGACATTTGATGCACATATCTATCAGCGTCTTATCACTGAACACGATATATGGAGGCATGGCTTCCTCTTTTGCAATTTGCAGACGAAGTTTCCGCAGGGCTTCAAATAAATCGTAACCTGCTGCCGTAAGCGCATCTGTACTGCGTTTTCTGACAGATTTCTGGGGCTTTTTCTTTTTATCCGGTTCTTTTTCCTCGTAAGTACGCATGATCACGTGAGTATTTTCATCTCTTAGCGGAGAAATATCGCCCAGTTTCAGCACACTGTAACGTTCCTGTGTCTGATAGAGATATCCCATCTCAGTCATCTGGCTGATCAGTGCCCTGAGTTCTGCCTCACTGTGATCATTCAATGCTCCATAAGATTTATACTTATCTGCTCCAAGCTCCCTCAACCGGGCTCTCTTAGCCCCCAGCAGAGTACCAAGCACAATTGTCAGTCCATACCTTCCTCTCGTCTCAGCTACACAGTTCACTACCCACTTCGCCTCTCTGGTCATATCTGTCTCATGGTATTCTCTGTGACAATTTCCACAATTATCACAGGGACCGAAGGTCTTTTCACCGAAATACTCCAGAATATAATTTCTCAGACATCCTGTTGTTTTACAATATCCTTCCATGATCTGAAGCCTTCGTATATCCCTCTGACGAATAAGAAATTCATCCTCTTCATCCACATCGGAAAAATCTTTGTTATCCAGAAGCATTCGGTCGATCATAACATCCTGTGCGGAAAACAATAGAATGCACTGGGAATTCTCTCCGTCACGCCCTGCACGTCCTGCCTCCTGATAATAATTCTCCATACTCTGCGGCATATTGTAATGGATCACATACCTCACATTGGATTTATCAATCCCCATTCCAAATGCATTCGTTGCAATAATAACAGGGGTTCTGTCATAAATGAAATCCTCCTGATTCTTTTTTCTGGTTTCATTATTCAGTCCTGCATGATATCTGGTAACAGCAACTCCTTTTTGGAAAAGCAGTTCAAAAAGATTGTCCACATTTTTTCTTGTAGAGCAGTAAATAATCCCGCTCTCTGTTGGATGTCTGTCTATGTAATCCATCACAAAATCGTCTTTTCGCCGGATATTTTCCACGCTGTAATATAAATTCTTTCTGTCAAACCCGGTGATCACTACTTTCGGATCTTCCAGATTTAAAGTGCAGAGAATGTCGTTCTTTACTTCCTCTGTTGCAGTTGCGGTAAAAGCACTGACGATCGGACGACCGGGAAGATTTTTTACAAAGTCTACGATTTTGACATAGCTTGGTCTGAAATCCTGGCCCCACTGTGAAATACAATGTGCCTCATCCACTGTCACCATGGAAATCTCCACCTGTCTGGCAAATTCCAGAAACTCATAATTTTCCAGACGTTCCGGTGCAACATAAATAATTTTTGTATCTTCCTCCTGCTGCCAGGTACAACGCCTTGCTAATCTGACTTTCCGACAGTGAAGAATTGATAAATGCGGCATGTATTCCCGCTTCATTCAAAGCCTTTACCTGATCCTGCATCAGTGAGATCAGAGGAGAAATTACAATCGTAATTCCTGACAGCATCAGTGCCGGTACCTGATAACAGATGGATTTTCCGGCTCCTGTCGGCATGATTGCAAGCACATCCCGGTGTTCAGAATGGACTCCACAACACTCTCCTGCCCTTCTCTGAAGGTATCATATCCAAATAAGTCTTTAAGGTTTGTACTCGCCTGTCTGTTCACCTGAACGCCCTCCCTCTGCATTTTAATCTATTTTAATCTCTTTTTCAGCTCCTGAATCAGTTCGGAATAGTCTCTGTGCTGCATCTTCGGAAATGCCTTGATGATACGCCCTCGCCCGACAACGGTATGATTGGTAATAAGAACTGGACAGTTCCTACAAACTGAGCCTGAAGCTCCGCTCTTTTTATACGAAGCATTTCAATAGATTTTTCTCGCTGTGCGGCAGTTGCATCACGCAGTTCTGCTGCTGCAAGAGTTGCCTGAACCTTTCCTTCTCCCACTTTCTGTGCTGTGCCAATCGTAGTCGTAGCCAGTGTATCACTCAGTTTATCACTTACAATTCTCAGATCTGCGCGAACCTTATCCAGTCTGGTAAGCTTTTTATTCAGTCCCTGGATCACTGCTACCGTCACAATAAAATCTGTCAGATACACAGCATACAAAACTGCTATCACAATCCACTCCCAGGTTGCAGGTGTATGTAACGCATGTGCCTCTACATACTTCTGGAAAACTTTTACTACCATAACGATAGCCAGTCCCCAGATCAGAGAAAACTCCAGGCAAATGTAGCCATGAAAATTAAAGGGTTTATCTGAATAATCCCACCATCTTGCGTGGAAACACACATCCAGCAGCCAGCCTGCAACCAGTTCCACCGCAGTTGCCAGAACAATTCCAAACACAAAAATCATTCCATCACTCATCTGACGCCCGCTGCCCTGAATTGTATTGAGCAAAGCAAAAACAGAAAGCACCCCAAATCCATATACCGGGCAGACCGGTCCATTCAGGAAACCTCTGTTTATAACTTTTCCCAACGCTACTGCATGAAAAATAACTTCAACAACCCAGCCGCCAAAAGAATAAATAAGAAAATACAGACATATCTGAAAATACGTCATTCCACAAATCATTCGTTGCTCCTCCTTGCTTTCATCAAACCACTTTTCATATCCCATTATCACAGTTCAAACAGAAAACTTACCCCAGACTGTTTTGTAATGTACTGATCAGTTCCTCTATAACAATTGGTTTGGATAGAAATCCATTCATACCACATGCCAGTGCTTTCTTTTTGTCTTCGTCAAAAGCATTGGCAGTCATGGCAAGGATGGTAATTCCCGCCAGCGCCGGATCCCTAAGGGCACGGATCTGCTTCGTGGCCTCATATCCGTTCATTACCGGCATCTGCACATCCATCAGCACCAGATCATAATTACATGGCTTCGAATTCTTAACTTTCTCCACTGCCTCTGCTCCATTTTCTGCAGTATCAACCATGAAGCCATATTCGTTAAGGATCTCCACCGCAATTTCACGGTTCAGTTCATTGTCTTCCACAAGCAGTATGCACCTGCCTCTGAAATCTGAGCTTGTCTCAGGAAGAACGGGATTCTCCTGCTCAGCCTGATTCTGGCCGATAGCAGCCATCAGGGTATCTCTGATATCTGACATAAAAAGAGGCTTCGCACAGAATGCAGTCACCCCTGCAGCCCTGGCTTCCACTTCGATGTCTGACCAGTCATAAGCAGTCAGGATAATGATCGGCGTATCATCACCAAGACTGCGGATCTGTCTGGTGACCTCAATGCCATTCATATCCGGCAGACGCCAGTCAATAATATAAGCATGGAATGCATCCCCAAGCTCCATAGACTGCCTTGCACGCAGAACAGCCTCCTTACCGGAGAGTGTCCATTCCGAACGCATTCCAACCTTCACAAGCATCTTTGTCACACTGTCACAGGTATTAAAATCGTCATCTACAACCAGAGCCTTAAGGCCCTCCAGCTCTGCAATCTTCTCTATACGGTGATTCTCAGGCTGAGTCCGAAATGGCAGACGGACAATAAATTCTGTGCCTTTCCCCTGCTCTGTCCGGACCTCAATGGTACCACCCATCATATCCACAATATTCTTGGTGATGGCCATGCCAAGTCCTGTGCCCTGGGTTCTGCTCACAGTGGAAGTCCGCTCCCGCTCAAAAGGAGAAAAGATCTTCTGTACAAATTTCTGACTCATGCCGATTCCGTTATCCTTTACCCGGATTTCGTACAGTTCACAGCCTCTCTGTGTACCCGGATACTCTCTCAGCCGGACAGAAACGGTTCCGCCTGCAGGAGTAAACTTGATCGCATTGGACAAAAGATTCAGCAGTACCTGATTCAGCCTGGTCTTGTCACAATAAACATCCTCATTGGTAACATCCATGACATCCATGTAAAGCTCTAACTGTTTCGCATGGATTTGTCCGCTGATAATGGTTTTCAGATCATGAAGAACCTCTGACAGACTGACTTCCGTCTCTTCCAGATGGATTTTCCCGCTCTCAATACGGCTCATATCCAGGATATCATTGATCAGTGAGAGCAGATGATTACTGGAGGAAAGAATCTTACCCAGATAATCCCGAACCCTTTCTTTATCATCAATGTTGCTTACAGCCAATGTGGTAAAACCAATGATTGCATTCATTGGTGTCCGGATATCGTGAGACATATTGGAAAGGAAGGTGCTCTTTGCCTTGTTTGCAGTCTCCGCAGAGCGGACCGCCTCAGAAAGCGCCTGATTCATTTTTCTGTCAGAGGTACGATCTGACAAAACCAGGATATATTTCTTTTTTCCGTTTACCTCGCTGCCCATTGCAACATTATGAAACCAGCGGTGTTCTCCTGTTTTCTGATGAACATATTCAAAATCCCATTCCTGCTGCTCATGAACCTGGATTTCTTCCAGATACTTCTTCTCCGGATCTTCAACGTCCCCGGGATGCAGTTTCCCAAGGACACAAATATCTTTACGAATCTGTTCTACTGTAATTCCCAGCAGTTTTTCCACATTGGGACTGACGTAATCTGCCTGATATGTTTTTGCATCCAGCATCAGAAAAACGTCATCCACATTCATTGACAGCTTTTGAAAAAGCTCGTCTCTGTACCGGATCTGTGTGTCCTTTCTTCTAAGGCTTATCCTGTTTTTTTGAATAATAAGGCCGATAAAAAAGGCGGCAATACAGAACAAAACCGCAGCCACAAGAAGCATTGTACTACGCTGCAGACTGTTCATACTGGCATTGACAATATCCGCCTGTACAAGTCCCAGAAATACCCAGTCCTGAATATCTGATTTTTCATAGACCAGATAATAGTTTCTTTCATCCAGATTTACCAGCATCGCATCGGTGCGTCCCGCTTTAAACTTCTCCGAAAGCTCATTGATCTCTTTTTCAGACATATTGGAATGCTCTCTCAGAACACCAAAGAAATTGTACACATTCCCCCATGACTCAGAAGAATGATCGACCACAACACGGCCATCCGGATGAACAACAAAGCTCTGGGCATTTCCATTGAAAGCAGAAATGTCCAGCACATCTACGATATCAGAGTTTTCATAGGCAATGGCAATTGCATCATATTCAAATCCCTGATAAATTCCATGGGCCCTGGGAGTAGCAAAAACAAGCAGCTGAGACTTTCCGGGAACTGCTGCATTCGCTATCACATCATTTCCCTGCCGGATCTCCTCTTCAATGTTTTCCTGTAATCCAAGGTACCCGGTTTCCCCTGTCGCCATCTTGTAATCCCCGTCAGCTGACAGAAAAAAGAAATCTAAGAATCCGGCATCTTCCTGCGCTTTCTTTATATAATTACGAATTTCGTCTTCGCTGGAGGTATTCTGCAGATTCTCACCCCACATATGAAGATAGGTCAGATTCTTATCTGTCAGTTCTCTCAGCATGTTATCAGACTGATGAAAAACTTCCGTCAGATGAGAAACACTTTCCTCATAAACAGTTTTCGATACAAATCCAAAATATCGGAAAACCATCAGAACAATTCCCAGTAAAACAGCTGTAAAGACAGCTATCTGGAATGGTTTTCCCATGACAGGTTTCTTTCTGCCTTTATTATGATTCTTAATATCCATTCTTCTCACCTCAGAGTAATGTAGTCTTCAGGCTCTGCAAGAATGGCATCACCATCTGAAACATATCCTGTCCAGGTGTCTTTCACAAAGGTATCTTCTCCATCAAACACAATATTCTCATCTGCCGGATAAGCTTCCATGTGTTTAGATATCGCAAGGCAGGTTACCGTGAAAGTATCCTCGTCCTGAACTTTTTTTCCATCTTTTGTAACTTTGCTCAATATGTAACCATCATCTGTTTCTTTGACTTCCACGGAAATGCCGCTGACCACAGGCAGAGAGCCTCGGTTAAACGGAATAAATCCGCCCTCATAGCCTTCTACAAAATTTTTGACTGTCTCTTTCAGTTCTGCTCCGCTCATCTTGCTGCTGTAAGCCGAAAGACTATTTGGCATGATCATGTCTCCCGCCATTTTTTCTGTATAGCCGGCTTTCAGCACGTTTCCCGTAAAGCTGTTTCCGGTTGCAATCAGCACATCTGTTCCATAAATGCCACGCAGAGTGTTTGCCATAACAGAATAGGCTTCATTGCCTCCGCTGGTATGGAAACGATTGGAATAAGTTTTCTTTGAATCCAACACAATATCCTCAGAAGTGGATTTTTCTTCAAGAAGCTGGGAATTAAATGACTGATAAGCCTGCTCTGCATTATATTCTCCTGAGATCATCTTAGACACCACATCCCTGGAAATGGAAAAAAAGTCATTTGACGCAATACGGATATACATATGGTTTTCTTCGATCACAGGTTTCACATCCTTCAGATATTCCGTAAGCCGGAAATCCACATCCTGGCTATAGCTTAACAGATCCTGCCCATCATAAATGATCCGGTTCTGCGCATCCTCTGAAAGCATTGTGTTCAGTACCTTCATTGCTTTCTGCCGACGTGTTTCATCCTTTGTCAGGTCACGGTTTAAAGCTATCTGGAAATATGGTGTAGTCATCAGCCACTTTTCGCCGTTCTGCTGAAAGAATGGCAGGAATGTTGTGTTAATGCCCTGATCCTGGAACATTTTTACACCGGCAGAACTGCCGAAATACATGGCAAGCTTACCACTTTTGTACATCTCAACCACATCATCATAATTCATATCCAGATCATCCTGGCTCAGCCCTGTATCCTGAATAAACTGCTCCATACGTTCAAAAGCCTCCGGCCAGACAATACTGTCCAGACCTTCTCTCTTTGCATTGTCCGGGTCACTGTAGATGGTACGCCACTTACGTCCATCCACAGAAGACAGCTCTGATGCAGACAGACCCTGCAGTGTTTCCATACAGGTATAATCATAGTAATAGTCTGCAGTAAACCCACGGATACCCACCTCATCAAATGCCTGGCAGGCAGAAACGAAGCTTTCATAATCCGTTGGAAGAGGAATATCATACTTTTCAAAAAGATCTTTGTTCACTACAAAGCCATGGGCATCTGCACACACAGGAAGCCAGTTTACACTGCCATCCTGATTTTTGAAATTGTTAAGGTAGGTATCATAGACAGCACCTGCAGCATTGGTTGTGGAAAGATCCATCAAGCTGTCCTTCAGGGGACTTGCATCATGGAGGGAAAACCTGCAGCAGGTTATAATATCCGGCAATCCACCGTTTTCATCCAGAAAACGATAGAAATCCAGATCATTATTGCCTACTACAAATTCAACGTTGATATCCGGAAGCTGTTCCTGGATGTATGGCGCATATTTTTCATACAGCTTTGTGCTCCATAAATACACTGTGATGGTTTCTGCATCTTCTTTTTCCGCACTTTTCCCGCCGCAGCCAGACAGAAGTGATACGGCTGTCACCATCGCCAAAAGCACAGAAACTAACTTGTTCCATTTTTTCTTTTTCATTATAACTTCTCCCTCTGATTGCGTTTTACTAACTCATTGATCACTTTTACTAATAATTTCCCATCAACAGGCTTGGCAATATGTTCATCCATTCCTGCTTCCTTTGCTCTCATTTTGTCCTCAGTGAACACGTTTGCTGTCATGGCAATGATCGGTATCACTTTTGCATCCTCTCTGTCCAGAGAGCGGATCATCTTTGCTGCTTCATATCCATTCATGACAGGCATCATAATATCCATAAGAATAGCATCAAATTCTCCAGGTCTGCTTTTTCTGAATATGTCAACAGCCTTCTGTCCATTCCATGCTTTTGTCACCACAGCGCCTTCATTCTGAAGCACAAATTCTGCAATCTCCATATTCAGCTCATTATCCTCTGTCAGAAGAACATGGAGCCCCTGGATAGAAGTTTCTGTTTTTTCTTCCGTTTCATTCCTGTCCTTCATATCTGCATCAATCTGGAATGGAATCCGGATCACAAATGTAGTCCCTGTGCCTTCTTTACTTTCAAAGGAAATGGTTCCGCCCATTTTCTCCACCAGT
>ENA-OQKB01000281-OQKB01000281.1-human-gut-metagenome-genome-assembly--contig:-NODE-281-length-11715-cov-3.193907_pt1 | contig 11715 bp, 13 predicted proteins | sample MGYA00242646_ERZ504793 | MGnify/ENA primary metagenome ERZ504793 (study PRJEB26092, sample SAMD00036409) | human gut metagenome | host: Homo sapiens | study: EMG produced TPA metagenomics assembly of...
GTACCAAACGCAGTCACAAAAGTATCCATCCCCTCTGCCCAAGCGTTCACTTTTAACTTTTCCTAGATTCTCCAAACGTTTAGTTGTCTGTTTCTTCTGTGACTCAAACTTATTTTTTGCGTTATCATACATTGATTGAGCCTCATTCAATAGGCTCTCTATTTCTTCTTTATGGGTAATCGGTTCTAATAGTCCCACAGCTGCCACCGCCCTCTCATTTGGTGTAATCATTAATCCAAATACCAGTCTGATAGCTTCCACTAATAAATTCCATTGGAATTTCTGAAATCATGCCTTTCAAAGTAATATGACATCTTCTGAAGTTTGTTAAATTGTTCTTATACTCATTAAGAACATAAAAAGCTTTCTCTTTGACATCTCTATTTGATCTAATGTACGCAATCAAATTATTCTGATATCTTGCTTCATAAACTTCTTGTGAAAGTTCGTTAATTCTATCATTAGGACCAATTATTGCCTGCGCACTCTCATATTTCAGAATCTTTGTTTCTAGAATTTTGAAATCGTTATCCGAAACTTTATTATCGTGGGTATAAATGTCCTTGCTATATGGTACATACTCAACGCCACTTCTGGTCCTGATAGGGAATATTGGCAATCGCTTTACTTTCTCATAGAGTCTTTGTGTCTGAAGTTTCTGCTGCGTTGCAGGAAGAAGTAGGTATGCATACAATACCTCTCTAAACTTTTCATCTTTAATCATTTCATCAGCTGCTTCCATAATACAGTCCAAACCTTCTCTTGTACCACTTCTATGGCAACCAATAATTTCAAGTAACGGAACATACTGTGTCTTTTTGTATGTATCAACGATTACACCATTAAAATCATTCGCTATATCCATCTTCTTGGAGATATATGCGATAACCTCCGGTACAATCAAACAGTACCCATCATTCGATGCAACAAATTCATTAACATTAAAGCATTCTCCATCCATAAACATACCGCAGACATATATTCGCTTGAAACAAATATTATCTTTATTGATTTTCTCAACCTGTCCAGCAAATTCTAAAGCTGTTTCAAAATAGCACATTTCAAACCAACCTCGCACATTTTTACCAGACCTCATAAGAATATCGAGATACTCATCATAGGTTAGTTTGTCTCCACCTACTACATCCCCCATAGAATCGGGATCAAAATCAATAGTCCCATACTCTGATTGCACACAGGTTTTTGTGCCATAAAACTCTTTCTTAAGTTTCTGTCACTTTGAATCTTTTTGTTTGTTACTCATTCTTCTACCTCCAAAAATTAGTAAGTGCTACCACTTGGCAGCCTAACATGCTAATCATGGTAGATATAAAATGTTAACATTCTTATCTACTCAACCCACTAATAACACTCTTGTCTACACAACCTATTCCAAGCAATCTCATCAGTAGGCGTTTTACTATTTTTCTACGCTCATCTAAGCCATCACTCTCAGCAAGTCAAAATCTTCCGAAACCCTTTATTTCAAGCCTTTTCGAGCATATCTACAATTTCTATTTCTGTACTTTACTTAACAAACAGACACTCTCGCAGTGCACCGTTCCCGGAAACATATCAACACAGCAGACTTTTTCTACACGGTATCCATATTTTGCAAACTCTACCAGATCCCGCGCAAGAGAAGTCGGCTTGCAGGAGATGTAAAGCATTTTTTCACACCTATATAAATCAACTATCTTCGGCAAAGCCTTCGGATGGATTCCTTCGCGCGGTGGATCAAGAACGATGAAGTCCGGTTTTTCTTCGATTTCATCGATCACCTTCAGCACGTCTCCGGCGAGGAAACTGCAGTTGGTAAGGCCGTTTGCCTCTGCGTTCTCTTTTGCAGCTGTAACAGCTTCTTCCACGATTTCCACGCCGATCACTTCTTTTGCGACCGGTGCAAGGATCTGGGCGATGGTTCCGGTTCCGCTGTAGAGGTCGAAGATCGTGCGGTCTTTCGTCTCGCCGACGAACTCGCGGGCGGTGCTGTAGAGAACTTCCGCGCCACGGGAATTGGTCTGGAAGAAGGAGAACGGGGTGATCTTGAATTTCAGTCCGAGGAGTTCTTCATAGAAGTAGTCCTGTCCGTAGAGCACTTTTGTCTCATCGCTCTTTACAACATCTGCCAGGGAATCATTTATGATATGGAGGAATCCGACAACCTTTCCTTCCAGCGGCAGACCAAGCACTTCCTGCACGAGCGGCATCAGATCCCACTCTTCCTGGCTTGTGGTGACGAGATTTACCAGGATTTCTCCGGTATTCTCGGCTCTTCGCACCAGCAGGTGGCGCAGGTAACCCTCGTGGCTTATCTTGTGGTAGTAACTTGCGTTCCGCTCTTTAAAATACGCCAGCACGCAGGTCAGAATCTTTGTGAAATCATCATGCACGATTTTGCAGTCGCACGCGGTCAGGACATCGTAGGTGCTTCCCTTTTTATGAAGTCCGAGAGACAACGGGCCGTCCTTGTATTCATCGCCGAAGGAAAACTCCATTTTATTCCGGTATGCAAACTCCTTCGGACTTCCCTTGATTCCAAGGAACGGATAATCGGCCTCCCCCGCCTCATTGACCTGGCCGGCCTCCACGAGGGCATCGTCGAGCAGTTTTTTCACCTGACCGGCCTTCATTGCAAGCTGATCCTCATAACTCATCGTCTGGTACATGCATCCGCCGCAGGACGGGAAAATACTGCAGACCGGATCGCGCTTTTCCATCGGGGATTTTTTCTGTTACTTCGAGCAGGCGGCCCTCCATGCGGTTCTTTCTTTTTTTGTTGATCTGAAAGCGGATCTTCTGTCCCGGAATTGCATTTTTCACGGTAACCGTCTCGCCCTCCACATGTACACGTCCTTTATTCGGGAAATCGATTCTTTCCACGACTCCCTCGTAAATTTCTCCTTTTTTCATTCTCTTCTCCTTCTATGTCAAACTGATTTCCGGACAGAAAAACTCCGGTACCACGTTCCGGCACCGGAGTTTCTTTTTTCCATCCTACTTATCTTCGTCTTCATCCTCGAAGTAATCGTCGAAATCGTCATCGAAATCATCTTCGAAGTCTTCCAGATAATCCGGAGTTACAAACCGGTATACTGCGTATGCGATTCCTGCAACTGCCGCTACCGCTCCGACAATGGCAAGGACCCATAAAATCACGTTTTTCGGTTTTTCGTTTCTCACGTTCTCTCTGTTTTAAAAGCTCTAATACTTCATCAATCTTATTCATACTGTCCACCAACCTTTGCTTTAGATTAGAAACTTAACTTAACGATAGTATACCATACGAGCCGCAATTTTACCACAATTTCCGCTCTTTTTTATAAATCTTTTCGTTTCAACTCACAATCGGTATTTTCACGGAGTCTGACATGTCGAGAATAGTTCGACTGTGACTTTCCTCATGTCAGTGGAGGATACCGATTTCTCTCCGCCTACCACTGCCGTTATGTTTCTTTTAACAATTCATCCCACCGCTTTAGAAGCTGAGGACTTCTTGTCTACTGGTGTTAAAATTCAGAATCCGCCGGCAGTTCCCGCAGAATCTTGTGGAACTGACCGCCGCAGCGCTCCATTTCTCCTAACACCTGGTCGATCCATTCACCCTTTGTATGCCAGTTTTCTCTGGTGAACTCAATATCCGAAGGACAGACAAAAAACTCTGTCTCCGGGTAGACAAGCTGGTAATACAGAATACACCGTCTCGCATGGAGATTCCGGCAGCAGAGGATCGCTTTTTTTACCTCGATGCCCGCCGCATCTGTCACTTCCCGTGACCGCAGTGCATTTTCATACGTATACGTCGCCTGGTCTTCGCGCAGAATCGCTTTCTCCGGCACGCCGTTTTTCTGCAGTACCGTCCGCAGAAACTCCCACTCGGTTTCATAGTTCCCGCCGTACTGCTCCGCAAGATCCTGTACACCGGCGAAATGCCCGAGCACAGTACTGTATCTTCCCGACGGAAGCACATACGGCGCAAATCCTTCTTTCCAGAGTTCTGCCGCGTGCGCCGCCATCTGCGGATATCCGTTTCCCGGCACAAAAATCACATCGGCTTTCTGCGGCTCATCCTTCAACGAAAATATAGTCCGTAAAGTAGTTTAAAAACTTCTCATACATGAAATGTTACCACTCTTTAAAGTCCATGAGACACTCTACGACATATGCCATATCCTGTTCAGACAGGCTGTAGAACATCGGCAGACGCATCAGGCGCTCGCTCTCTTTTGTTGTGTATTTGTCCTCTCCGTGGAAAACACCGAACTTCTGTCCGGCCGGGGAGGTATGGAGCGGAACGTAATGGAAGACACACATCACACCGCGCTCTTTCATATACTTGATCAGTTTTGTACGCACTTCCAGATTTCTTGCCTTGATGAAGTACATATGTGCATTATGTACACAGCCTTCCGGCACAACCGGCTGCTCGATCTTTCCGGCCTCAGCCAGCGGACGGAGCTGCTCATGGTAATAGTTGTAGATGGCCATCCGCTTTCTGTCGATTTTCTCATGTTCCTCGAGTTCTGCAAGCAGGTAAGCCGCATTCATATCACTCGGCAGATAGGAGGAGCCGTAGTCGATCCAGGTATATTTGTCGATCTGTCCGCGGAAAAACTTGCTGCGGTTCGTTCCCTTTTCACGAAGGATCTCTGCTTTTTCCAGATAATTCTCATCCTGGAACAGCAGCGCGCCGCCCTCTCCCATCGTATAGTTTTTCGTCTCATGGAAGCTGTAGCAGCCAAAATCGCCGATCGTTCCAAGGGCTTTTCCCTTGTAGTACGCGCTCACACCCTGTGCCGCATCCTCTACAACCTTCAGGTTATGGCGTTTTGCAATATCCATGATGGTATCCATTTCACAGGCAACGCCCGCATAGTGAACCGGAACAATCGCTTTTGTTTTTTCGGTGATGGCATCCTCAATCTTGGTCTCGTCGATGTTCATCGTATCCGGACGGATATCCACGTAGACGATTTTTGCTCCGCGCAGAACAAAGGCATCTGCAGTGGAAACAAACGTGTAGGACGGCATGATCACTTCGTCGCCCGGCCGAATCTCAGACAGGTAAGCTGCCATTTCCAGTGCATGGGTGCAGGATGTCGTAAGCATCGCATGTTTTACGTTGAAATTGTCCTGCATCCAGGCAGAACATTTCTTCGTAAAAGGACCGTCGCCGCACAGCTTGTTGTTTTCCTCTGCCGCCTGGCGGATGTATTCCAGTTCTGTTCCAATAAAAGGTGGTTTATTAAACTCTATCATTGTTTTTTCCTTATCTTTCTTCTATCCATTACTGTTTTATTTACTTTCAGAGCCCAAAACAAGCTCTTAGGTAGTCTTATTTTCTCACAAATCCCTGTGGATTTCAAGACACGATTTTGACATGACAGCCATATCATCATACTGTCCATAAAGCCAAAAGAACCCTTGATTTCTCAAGGGTTCCATAAGTAGCGAGAGGGGGATTCGAACCCTCGACACCGCGGGTATGAACCGCGTGCTCTAGCCAACTGAGCTATCTCGCCATATTCATTTTCAACACCGTTTTTCATAAAATATGGGGCCTATAGGGCTCGAACCTATGACCCTCTGCTTGTAAGGCAGATGCTCTCCCAGCTGAGCTAAGACCCCACATCAGTGTTTTGTCTGTCGGCTTTTTATCTGTATCACCAACCGACTTCGTTAGTATAGCATTCCACCCGCCAAATGTCAACACTAATTTTCAAATTTTTTCGATTTTTTCAACTTTTTCTCCCGCCACTCTTTCAGGTACTGCTCCTGTTCCAGATCTTCCCGTTCTTTCTCCCATCCTGCCGCCCGGCAGAGCGTCCATGCAAGCAGAAGAAATACGGCAAAAATCCCCGCCAGACAAACGATTCCCATCTTTTCCGACCGCCTTTCCTGTTCTGATTCTGCTAAAAAGCAAAGGATCTCCTTACTATTGTATCCGGAACGGCGGCGCTTTATTCCCTTTTCTGAATAAAAAGACAAAGCCGCCAGATTTCCCTTTCACCGGGATTCTGGCGGCTCCATTTTACTCAAAATTAAAATTCACATTCACGTTACGCTTCGTCAATCGCTTTTCCAATATCATGGCGGTAATATTTATTGTCAAAGTCAACCCATTCAACAGCCTTATATGCATTCGCACGTGCCTCTTTCAGGGTATCGCCAAGTGCTGTCACGCCGAGTACACGGCCTCCGTTCGTCACGATCTCGCCGTCCTTGAACTTCGTTCCGGCGTGGAAGCAGTAGTAGCCCTCATGCTCTTTGAACGTCTCGAGTCCGCGGATCGGGAATCCTTTTTCGTAGGAAACCGGATAACCGTTCGAAGCCAGTACGATGCAGACACACGCATTATCTGCAAACTGCAGGTCGATCTGGTCGAGAGTTCCGTCGATGCAGGCTTCAAATACATCAATGATGTCTGTCTTCATACGAGGAAGCACAACCTGTGCCTCCGGATCGCCGAAGCGGGCATTGTACTCGAGCACCTTCGGTCCGTCCGGTGTCAGCATCAGTCCGAAGAAGATAACTCCCTTAAACGGTCTTCCCTCGGCTGCCATCGCATCTACGGTCGGCTGATAGATATATTTCTTACAGAACTTATCCACTTCTTCGGTATAAAACGGACTCGGGGAGAAGTTGCCCATACCGCCGGTGTTCAGGCCGGTGTCGCCGTCTCCTGCTCTCTTGTGATCCTGTGCGGAACTCATCGTCTTGATCGTCTTTCCATCCACAAAGGAGAGAACGGAAACCTCACGCCCCGTCATAAACTCCTCGATGACCATCTCGTTTCCGGCACTGCCGAATTTCTTGTCGAGCATGATCGTCTTGACGCCCTCTTTTGCTTCCTCTAAGGTATTGCAGATCAGAACGCCTTTTCCAAGAGCCAGACCGTCGGCTTTCAGCACGATCGGGAATTTTGCAGTCTCGAGATATTTCTCTGCCGCTTCTGGATCGGAGAATGTCTCGTATGCCGCCGTCGGGATATGGTATTTTTTCATCAGGTCTTTGGAGAACGCTTTCGATCCTTCCAGTATTGCCGCATTCTTTCTTGGTCCGAATACGCGCAGTCCCTCTGCCTCAAACGCATCGACAACACCGCCGACCAGCGGATCATCCATGCCGATGACGGTCAGGTCAATCTCTTTTTCTTTCGCAAAAGCAACAAGCTTGTCAAACTCCATCGCTGCAATATCGACACACTCTGCGTACTCCGCAATTCCTGCGTTTCCAGGAGCGCAGTAAATCTTGTCTACCTTCGGGCTCTGCGCCACCTTCCAGGCAATCGCATGCTCTCTTCCGCCGCTTCCTACAATCAGTACTTTCATCGCTCTTACTCCTTTATCTTTACGTGTCCGTCTTCTACCGTTACTTTTCCGTTTGCAATCAGATCAATCGCACGCGGCATGATGACCCACTCGGCCTCTTCCATGACGCGCTGCTGCAGTGCCTTCGGTGTATCGCCCTCGTGCACTTCGACTGCCTTCTGCAGAATAATCGGGCCGGTGTCTGTTCCGCCGTCCACAAAATGAACCGTCGCTCCCGTCACTTTGACGCCGCGGGATAATACGCCCTCGTGCACTTTCAGTCCGTAATAGCCCGTTCCGCAGAACGACGGAATGAGGGACGGATGAATGTTGATGATCTTATTCGGATAAGCATCCACAATGCTCTGCGGGATCACAACCAGGCATCCTGCGAGCACAACGAGATCGACGTTGTACGACTGCAGTTTCGCCAGCAGTGCCTCGTTGAATGCTTCTCTCGATGCAAAGGTCTTCGGGGAAAGGCATACCGCATCAATCTCCTTCTTTTTCGCACGCTCCAGCGCATACGCTCCTGCATTGTTGCTGATGACAACAGAAACCTCCGCGTTTGTGATGGTTCCCTCGTCAATCGCATCCAGAATCGCCTGCAGGTTCGTGCCGCCGCCGGAGACGAGAACTGCTAATCTTAGCATAACTGTACTCCTTTTTCTCCGTTTTCAATGTGGCCGATCACATATGGCGTATCTCCGGTGGAACGGATGGCTTTCATCGCTGCGTCTACATCTTCCGGATCAACAGCCAGTACCATACCGATACCCATGTTGAAGGTGTTGTACATCATCTGCTCGTCGATATTGCCTTTCTTTGCCATCAGATCAAAGATCGGCGGTACGGTGTAGCTGTCTTTCTGTACAACGGCTACGGTGTTGTCTTTGAGCATACGCGGAATGTTCTCGTAGAAGCCGCCTCCGGTGATGTGGCTGCATGCTTTTACGGTTACACCGGCATCTTTGATGGCACGGAGTGCTTTTACGTAGATACGGGTCGGTGCAAGCAGGGTCTCGCCGAGGGTTGCGCCGAGCTCATCATAGTATGTATTTAAAGAATCTTTTGCATATCGAAAACTTTGCGGACAAGAGAAAATCCGTTGCTGTGAACGCCGGTGGAAGCCATGCCGATCAGTACGTCTCCGGCTGCCAGATTTTCACCGGTAATCATGTCTTTCTTGTCACATACGCCGACAGCAAAACCTGCCAGATCGTACTCATCCTCCGGCATCAGGCCCGGATGCTCTGCGGTCTCACCGCCGATCAGTGCCGCATCGGACTGCAGACAGCCTTCTGCAACGCCTTTTACGATCGAAGCGATCTTCTCCGGATAGTTCTTTCCGCATGCGATGTAGTCGAGGAAGAACAGCGGTTCTCCGCCGGCACATGCAATATCGTTCACACACATGGCAACGGCATCAATACCGATGGTGTCGTGTTTATCAAGAATCATGGCGAGCTTCACCTTGGTTCCGCATCCGTCTGTACCGGAAAGCAGCACCGGCTCTTCCATTTCTTTGATTTTTGCCAGGGAAAAAGCGCCGGAAAAACCGCCAAGGCCGCCTAATACCTCCGGGCGCATGGTTTTCTTTACATGCTCTTTCATTAATTCTACTGATTTGTATCCAGCTTCAATATCTACTCCTGCGTTCTTGTAATCCATGGTGAACCTCCCTTGTCCTTTGTTTTTATTTACTGTAGTTACGGTATCCTGTTTCCTGCAGTTTTGCGTCTTTTGCCTCAACCTGCTCTTTCATTTCCTGTGTATATGCTTTCAGTTTTGCAAGCAGTTCCGGATCGGAAGTTGCAAGAATCTTTGCTGCCAGGATTCCGGCATTGGCACCGCCATTGATGGCAACGGTTGCTACCGGAATGCCGCTCGGCATCTGTACGATGGAGTACAGGGAATCACGACCTCCAAGCGATGTGGTATGCATCGGAATTCCGATGACCGGCATTGGGAAAATAGCTGCGCACATACCCGGCAGATGAGCTGCCATACCTGCGCCTGCAATGATAACCTTGAAGCCTTTCTCCTCTGCGGTTTTTGCATATTCGAAAAATACATCCGGCTCGCGGTGTGCGGAGATGATTTTCATCTCGTACTCAATTCCAAATTTTTCCAGCATGTCGGCTGCTTTGCTCATTACCGGCATATCAGAGTCGCTGCCCATCACAATTCCTACTTTAGCCATGTTGTTCTCCTTTTCTGATTAACTGTTCTAAGCGTTATTCATTAGTTATACTTATATTTATGTTTTAATCATTCAGTTCTGCTTATAATATACTAAGCAGGCGCAGAAATGTCAACCCATAATCAGCCAAAAGGTTCATTTAATTCTTCCGTTCCCGGCAGGACGAAGCGTCCGTCCTCAATGAGAGGGATCGTCGTTCCGTCTGCTTTTTCGACCGCAACCGACTGCAGTTCGCGGTACGGAATCGTGATGTCCGTGTGGCATCCAAAGTATGCTTTCGACGGATCTTCTTCCGTTTTGCCGAAACCTCGTTCTCGCGCGCGATTACTTCTTTTCCGTCCGGGTTGTACATCGGGCTGTCCTCCGCCCAGGCGTAGCAGGTGTCGCCCATCGCAAAATGCGGGCCCATCTTCTCTGCGATCAGGATCGGCAGTTTTCCGGCGATGCCGTACTGCTCTGCCATCACGTACGCCATCGTGTTCGTTCCGATGGCAAACTCACCGATCGGCAGCGTCCTGTGGTGATACAGCAGGTTTTCTTCTATATAAGTACGATTGTCCTCTTCTTTTTCGAAGTTTGCGCAGTCATACGCGGTGATCATGCCGTCAGTCAGCGTCAGGCAGAGATCGCGGTAATACAGCTCGTTCAGGTAGACTCCCGTCACATGGAGCACGCCTGTCGTGCCGGTAAGACTCGGGGAAGTAAAGACCTCTCCGACCGGAATATTGCAGTCGGCAACACAGTTCTCGAAATTCGTCTCTTTCGCAGGATCGTTCAGATGATGCAGCATCACGCGCAGATCCGTTCTGTTCTCTCCTTTTCCAAGCACATGCACGGAAACACCCTCGTCGAGCGCATCGATCAGGTACTGCTGGATGCGCTGGTATTTTTCGTAATCGAGCGTGTTGATCTTTACGATCTCACAAAAAATTTTTCGTTAGCGCGGATCGATCTCCGGCATCGGGTAGGCGATGATCGTGTAGCCGTACTCGTCATCCTTGATATAGCGGTTTACAATCTGGCCCGCCTCGTTCTGGAAACCGACACGGAGCTTTTGCTGGCGCTCATTTAAGTGCAGTGCCTGTTTTTTATTTACTGGCTCAAACGGAACTTCGCCGAAGGTTTCCACCACGGCAGGGCCGGCATAGCCGTCCGCCAGTTCTTTGTACTCGTCGTATTTCACCTGCATCGCGCGGAGCCGTCTCTTCACGAGATCCTCGTTGAGATACAGCGCCTCATCGTTCCGGTGATCGTAGTCATACTGCTTATTCGCAGACGCACCGGTAACCCACGTTCTCCGCGCGCCGCGGGAAATCACCGGCTCGAGTCCCATCTCGCGGAACTGTAATATTGCCGCACGGATCATGCGCTCAAAACCGATGTGGAAGCGGATGCTGACTGTCTTCTTTTTCGACAGATCTTTTCGCGCCACGAGAAAGCACTTGCGGAAGCCTTCTGTGTAGGTGCGTGCCATCGCGTCGATTTCTTCCTGGCTGAACGTATTTAAAAAGCGGGCTGTACCCTTCTCATTTTCGGTGATATATTCGCCGTACTGGTACAGATACCGCAGATCCGTCAGATCAGATTCCATCACAATATCCTTCACAAAGTGCAGTGACGGGTCGACGATTTCGCGCACCTGGTATTCCTGGCGCTCCTCGGCATAATCGCTCACATACCAGTAAATGCTCTCTTTTACATACTGCGCGGACGGCAGCGTCTCCTCCTCGAACATCGCATACAACTCGAGATACAGCTCCATCGCCGCAGTCAGCTCCAACAGGCGGTCCTCATAGACCCAGACAACAGCATTTCCCAGCTCCCGGTACAGGCAGCAGAGGCTCCTTCCATGCGTTTCACCAAGTGCCCGCACGGCAAACACCGGGTTTCCGTAGGAGGTCTCATACCGCTCCCCGATCACATCTTCATACGGCTCGCGGTTAAAAACAGCCAGCTCTTCCTCGGATGCTGTTTTTAGATATCCTTCTGCGATTCTGCTCCGGATCTGGTTCATTTTGCAGAGGTACTGTGCCATCTGTGCAAAAAAATCGCGGTACGGCTGCGGAACGCTTTTTTCCGTCGGAATCTGGCGGATCCGCTCAATTGCAAGCGCATACCGCTCGTTTAATAATTCATCCGTCATAAAAAAATCCCTTTCTGTTTCTCTTTAACTGTTACGAGGGGCAGATCTGCCCCTCATTC
>ENA-OQKB01000282-OQKB01000282.1-human-gut-metagenome-genome-assembly--contig:-NODE-282-length-11706-cov-3.721565_pt1 | contig 11706 bp, 9 predicted proteins | sample MGYA00242646_ERZ504793 | MGnify/ENA primary metagenome ERZ504793 (study PRJEB26092, sample SAMD00036409) | human gut metagenome | host: Homo sapiens | study: EMG produced TPA metagenomics assembly of...
GAAAGAAGGTGATTGCCGATGGATATCACGGTGTCGGATGAGGTCTCACAGGAATATCATGCGCTTGTGAAGAACATCCTCTGTAACAGAGAGTTCCTGAAGCTGAGCCCTGTACACCCACCACCAGTGGACCCACACGGCTCATGCACAGTATCAATGTTTCTTACCTCTCCTGGTTCATTTGCCAGGAAGCTGGGATGTGACGAGAAAGCCGCCGCAAGGGCAGGACTTCTCCACGATTTCTGTCCCTATGACTTCAGGGCGAAGACACCGACCGGTGAGCATCAGGCGTTTTATCACCCGAAGGCTGCCGCAGACAACAGTGCCGCACACTTTGATGTCACAGACAGAGAGCTGGATGCGATACTCTCACATATGTTCCCTCTGGGACCTCTTCCACGCAACAGGGAAGCCTGGATCATCAGCTTTGCCGATAAAGCCTGCGCCATCGCGGAAGGCTGCCATATCGCCATTGCACTGGCCAGGCGGAACCGGATCGTCATCAATCCGGCATAATTTCCACACAAAAAACAGGGCCGTCGCCACTTCTGACGCGCCCTGTTTTTGTGTGGAAATTTATTTTATGGTAATACTTTGCAGATTACTTTCTATATCTTAGTTCTCTTTCACAATAACCTTATCCAGATGCCAGATATCATCTACATACTCCTGGATAGTTCTGTCGGATGTGAACTTACCGCTGCATGCTGTGTTGAGGAGTGCTTTCTTAGCCCAGCCTTTTTCATCTCTGTATGCTGCTTCTACGCGTTTCTGTGCGTCTGCATAGGAACGGAAGTCTGCGAGGATGAAGTAGCGGTCTGCTCTGTCTGTGTTCTTTGTATTGAGAAGTGAATCATACAGGTCGCGGAAGAGTTCCGTATCATTGGAGAAGGTTCCGTTGATGAGCTGCATCAGTACCTGACGGATTTCTTCGTCTGTGTTGTAGATCACGTTTGGATCGTATCCGCCGTTGTTTTCGTAGTTGATTACTTCGTCGGAGCTTAAACCGAAGATGAATGCGTTTTCTGCGCCAACTTCTTCTACGATCTCTACGTTAGCACCGTCCATTGTTCCAAGTGTAGGAGCACCGTTGAGCATGAACTTCATGTTACCTGTACCGGATGCTTCTTTACTTGCTGTGGAGATCTGCTCGGAAACGTCTGCTGCTGCGAAGATCCACTCAGCGTTGGATACTCTGTAGTTTTCGATGAATACAACTTTGATCTTGCCGTTGATGGAAGCGTCATTGTTTACTACATCTGCTACGGAGTTGATGAGTTTGATGATCTTCTTGGCTGTTGCATAACCTGCGGATGCTTTTGCACCGAAGATGAATGTTCTTGGATAGAATTCCATTTCCGGATGCATCTTGATCTGGTTGTACAGATAGATAACATGCAGGATATTCAGGAGCTGACGTTTGTACTCGTGAAGTCTCTTAACCTGTACATCGAAGATGGAGTGCGGGTCTACTTCTACGCCATTGTGCTCGAGGATGTATTTAGCCAGACGCTCTTTGTTCTTGAACTTAATGTTCATGAACTCCTGGAGTGCTTTTTCATCATCTGCGTAAACTGCAAGTTTCTTTAACTGCGGAAGGTCTGTGATCCAGTCCGGTCCGATATGCTCTGTGATCCAGTCTGCAAGGAGTGGATTTGCATGGAGCAGGAAACGTCTCTGAGTGATACCGTTTGTCTTGTTGTTGAATTTCTCAGGCATCATTTCATAGAAGTCTTTTAATTCCTGATTCTTCAGGATTTCTGTATGAAGGCGTGCAACACCGTTTACAGAATAGCCTGCTGCGATTGCAAGGTGAGCCATCTTAACCTGTCCGTCATAGATGATAGCCATCTTTTTGATCTTCTCATAATTTCCCGGATATTTTGCCTGAATCTCAAGGATGAAACGACGGTTGATCTCTTCGATGATCTGGTATACACGCGGAAGCAGTCTGGAGAAAAGCTCGATCGGCCATTTCTCAAGTGCTTCGGACATGATAGTATGGTTTGTGTAAGCAACAGATTTTCTTGTTACTTCCCATGCTTCATCCCATCCGAGTCCTTCTTCGTCCATGAGGATACGCATTAACTCTGCTACTGCTACAGTCGGATGTGTATCGTTCATCTGGAATGTTACTTTTTCATATAATTTATGGATATCGTCATGTTTCTTTTTGTATTTGGCAATTGCTGCCTGGAGGCTTGCAGATACAAAGAAGTACTGCTGTTTCAGTCTCAGCTCTTTACCTGCATAGTGGTTGTCGTTCGGGTAAAGGACTTCTACGATATTGCGGGCAAGGTTCTCCTGCTCTACTGCTTTCTTGTAATCACCCTTGTCAAAGGAATCAAGCTCGAAGTCTACGATCGGCTCTGCATCCCAGATACGAAGTGTGTTTACTACATCATTGTCATATCCTGTGATCGGCATATCATAAGGAATGGCTTTTACTGCCTGATATCCTTCATGGATAAATTTGTTTCCGCCCTTTTCAGGATCGTACTCTACTCTTACATATCCGCCGAAGTGTACTTCCTTGGCATATTCCGGACGACGCAGTTCGAATGGATAGCCGTTCTTTAACCAGTTATCCGGTACCTCGATCTGATAACCGTTCTGGATTTTCTGTTTGAACATTCCGTAGTGGTAACGGATTCCGCAGCCATATGCTGCGTAATTTAAAGTTGCGAGAGAATCAAGGAAGCATGCAGCCAGTCTTCCCAGACCACCGTTTCCAAGTGCCGGATCCGGTTCCTGATCTTCGATACAGTTAAGGTCAAATCCCAGTTCTTCGAGAGCTTCTTTTACTTCACCGTAAGCGCAAAGGTTGATCAGGTTGTTTCCGAGAGCACGTCCCATCAGGAATTCCATGGACATATAGTATACGATCTTCGGATCCTGTTCGTCATAAGCTTTCTGTGTTGCAAGCCAGTTATCAATGATAACGTCTTTTACAGAGTAGCTTACTGCCTGAAAAATCTGCTCCTGTGTAGCTTCTTCAATTGTTTTTCGATAGAGGAATTTTACGTTGTCTTTTACGCTTTTCTTGAATGCCTCTTTCTTGAACATTTCGTTTGTCATTTCATACCTCCCGTAATGGTTTCACTGTTCACTTTATTCTCAGCAATACACCCTGCGGATATTGTCGGTGAACCTCTTCATTCCGTCAACTCTTCTGTTTTCTTCATATCAGAGAAATTGGGGGCAAAGAATCTCTGCCTCCAATTTCCTCTCTGAAATCAGACTGTCAAAGATAATGATACTCTTTTTTCGACAGTCTGTCATGTGTATAATTGCCGAAATTTATAACATTTTTTTATCGTGCATTGCGAAAGTAGTATATTTCCTGTGAAATACCTGTAACTTATCATTACCTTGTCAGTAATTGACCGAATGTTGTCAATTACAGTTTCTTAACACCCATAGTTACTGCTTCTTTGTTGATGTTCCACTCTTTCACATAACCATCGGTCTCGCCAAGTACCATTTCGTCTGCAAGTACTTCTGACTTGATCTCATCTTCGTGTGTTTTCATGACATCCTGGATCTTGTCGTTTCCGTGAGCGTATACTACGATCTTGTCCATAACTTCGAAGCCAGCTTCTTTTCTCATGGTCTGGATCTTGCTGATGATCTCACGTACAAATCCTTCTTCGATCAGTTCAGGTGTCAGGTTTGTATCAAGGACTACGGATGTTTCACCGTCAGATTCGGATACATAGCCTTCTGTCTGTGCTGTTTCAATAAGAAGGTCTTCTTCTGTAAGTTCTACATTGTTTCCGTTGATATCCAGTTTCAGGACACCGTTGGTTCTCAGTTCGTTCATTGCTGCTGTTCCATTGATGTCTGTGAGAGCCTGTCTGATTCCTCCAAGGAGTTTACCATATTTCGGTCCTACTGTACGAAGCTGTGGTTTGAAGCTGTAGGAGATAAAGGATTCTACATCATCTGCGAATTTCACTTCTTTGACATTCAGTTCGTCTGCGATGATGTCAGTATAGAATTCACTCATTTTCTTCTCAGCTTTTACATACATGGTTCCGATCGGCTGACGGTTCTTGATGTTTGCTGTATTTCTGCAGGCACGTCCCAGAACTACGATCTCCAGAAGCTCTTTCATGTCTGCTTCCAGATCTTTGTCGATCCATGCTTCGTTTACAGTTGGGAAGTCGCAGAGATGGATACTCTCAGGAGCATCTTTATCCACGCTTCTTACCAGGTTCTGATAGATGTCTTCTGTCATGAACGGGATCATCGGAGCTGCTGTCTTGGCGATGGTTACCAGTGCATGGTACAGAGTCATGTAAGCATTGATCTTATCCTGCTCCATTCCCTTTGCCCAGAAACGTTCACGGCTTCTTCTTACATACCAGTTACTCATCTCATCTACAAATTCCTGAAGTGCTCTTGCTGCTTCCGGGATCTTGTAGTTTGCCAGATCATTGTCTACAGCCTGAACAGTTGTGTTTAATCTGCTGAGCAGCCATTTGTCCATTACAGGAAGCTGGTCATAGTTCAGTTCATATTTGGTCGGGTCGAAGTTGTCAATGTCTGCATATAATACGAAGAATGCGTAAGTATTCCACAGTGTGCTCATGAATTTACGCTGTCCTTCCACAACTGCCTTGCCATGGAAACGGTTCGGAAGCCATGGAGCACTGTTGATGTAGAAGTACCATCTGATGGCATCTGCGCCGTATTTGTTCAGTGCATCGAATGGATCAACTGCATTTCCTTTGGACTTACTCATCTTCTGTCCGTTCTCATCCTGGACATGTCCCAGAACGATTACGTTCTTGTATGGTGCTTTATTGAAGAGCAGTGTGGATTCTGCAAGGAGTGAGTAGAACCATCCACGGGTCTGGTCTACAGCCTCGGAGATAAAGTTTGCAGGGAACTGCTGCTCAAATAATTCTTTGTTTTCAAATGGATAATGATGCTGTGCGAAAGGCATTGCTCCTGAGTCGAACCAGCAGTCAATAACCTCCGGTACACGATGCATTTCTCCACCGCACTCCGGACACTTCAGTGTGATTTCATCGATGTATGGGCGGTGAAGCTCTACTGTCTTGGCTCTCTCATCACCGCTCATCTCGAATAACTCCTGACGGCTTCCGATGGAATGCATATGTCCGCATTCACACTGCCAGATGTTCAATGGAGTTCCCCAGTAACGGTTACGGCTGATACCCCAGTCCTGAACGTTTTCAAGCCAGTCGCCGAAACGTCCTTTACCGATGCTCTCAGGGATCCAGTTGATTGTATTGTTATTTCTGATCAGGTCATCCTTAACTGCTGTCATCTTGATGAACCAGGATTCTCTTGCATAGTAGATCAGTGGTGTGTCACATCTCCAGCAGTGTGGATAATCATGCTCGAATTTCGGAGCATCGAAGAGCTTGCCTTCTTTGTCCAGATCTGTGAGGACCATAGGATCTGCTTTCTTTACGAAAACGCCTGCGTATGGTGTCTCTTTTGTCAGGTTACCCTGTCCGTCTACGAACTGTACGAATGGCAGTTCATAGTTACGTCCGATTCTGCTGTCGTCTTCACCGAATGCAGGTGCGATGTGAACGATACCTGTACCATCACTCATAGTAACGTAGTTATCACAGGTTACGAAATGAGCTTTCTTTTTCTGTTTTGCTGCTGCCTCTCCTGCACATGCGAAAAGCGGCTCGTATGCTTTGTATTCCAGGTCTGTTCCTTTGTAGGTTTCCAGAACTTCATATGCTTTCTCGCCTTCTTCTTTTGCAAGCTTGCCAAGGACTTTGTCAAGGAGTGCTTCTGCCATATAATAGGTATATCCGTCTGCTGCCTTTACTTTGCAGTAAGTCTCATCCGGGTTTACGCAGAGTGCAACGTTGGACGGAAGTGTCCATGGTGTTGTTGTCCATGCAAGGAAGTATGCATCTTCACCAACAACCTTGAATCTTACAACTGCGGAGCGCTCTTTTACAGTTTTGTATCCCTGGGATACTTCCTGTGCGGAAAGAGGGGTACCGCATCTTGGACAGTAAGGAACGATCTTGAAGCCTTTATACAGAAGCTTCTTGTTCCAGATTTCTTTTAATGCCCACCATTCGGATTCAATATAATCGTCATAGTAAGTTACGTATGGATGTTCCATATCAGCCCAGAAACCAACAGTAGAGGAGAAATCCTCCCACATTCCTTTGTATTTCCAGACGCTTTCCTTACACTGTTTGATGAATGGCTCCATACCGTATTCTTCGATCTGCTCTTTGCCATCCAGACCAAGTTTCTTCTCTACTTCCAGCTCTACCGGAAGTCCGTGGGTATCCCATCCTGCTTTACGCGGAACCATATAGCCCTTCATTGTACGATATCTCGGAATCATATCCTTGATAACGCGGGTAAGTACATGGCCGATGTGCGGTTTGCCGTTTGCAGTGGGCGGTCCATCATAGAATGTATAGGTTTCTCCTTCTTTTCTGTTCTCCATACTTTTCTCAAAGATATGGTTTTCTTTCCAGAATTCTTCTACTTTTTTCTCACGGTCTACAAAGTTTAAGTTCGTATCAACTTTCTGGTACACAGTAATTTACCTCCTGTTTAAATTATTTGTATCAGACACCTGAAAATATGCAGGACGTTTATATACGCTGAAAAATATTTCCAGTGTCCTTTAAGAACGAAAATAAGCCCATAAAAAAATCGCCCTTTTGTAAAAGGACGAAGGTTTATTGACGTTCGCTATACCACCTGTTACATTGTACGGGCATCCTCTGCCGATACATGAATCTTTTAACGGGGATTTCCGTCAGCTCTTACCTGTCTGTACACCCTTCAGAGCTGCAACTCCGGAGTGATCTTCACTGCATTTACTCACCACCGGGCTCACACCCTCCCCGGTTCGCTGTCTGCTTTCCCCTGCAATTACTCTCTCCATCAACGTTTTTGTGGACATATCATTTATTTAACTATGCGGATTCATTATAAGGTCACAAAATTCACTGTGTCAAGTATTTTTTTGAATATTAGGGTAATCCTGTTACTGTTTAATAACACTGGTTACTGTCAAACTCCCGAACAGTAACACACTGTTAACATACTATCATATAAATTTTACACAGGCATTGTAATTAATGATATAATAAGGTAGAATATTTTGTCCGAACGTCATTTAAAACAATGAACCAGTACATCGTTTCGTAAATAACTATACCAATCGCGTAGGATGCGGATTCGAGTGTGCAGGTCTAAAAACGCAGGCGTAGCGGGCTACGCTGAGGCTTTTAGACCTGTGCAATCGGATTCGCAGACAAGTGAGTGGTATAGTTATTTCGAAAACGATGTACTAGGATATGGAAAGCAACTACTATGTATATTTAATGAAGGGTAATTTCAAATGTTTAAAACAAAATTTCATAAATTAATGAAACGTTTCCTCACCGGAATGCTTTGTGCAGGGATTCTGACCTCCCAGCCTGCAGTCACTTACGCTGCCGAGACCTCTGCCACTCCTGAAGCCGGTCATTCGGAAACCTATTCACAGGCCTCAGATATCGATTCTGTCAAAGGATGGCCCACAGGTCCTAATATCGAGGGACAGTCCGCAGTGCTGATGGATGCAGTCACTGATACTATTCTTTATTCCAAGAATGCCAAGGATAAGCTATATCCCGCCAGTATCACTAAGATCATGACCGCTCTTCTGGCCTGTGAACATCTGAATATGGACGATACGATCACCATGTCGCAGGAAGCGGCTTATGGGATTGAGGCCGGAAGCTCCAGCATTTACGCAGAAACAGGAGAGGTTTTCACAGTAGAGCAGGCCCTGATGGCTCTGATGCTGGAATCCGCCAATGAGATGGCTCTTGCTCTGGCAGAAAAAACAAGCGGTTCTGTAAAGAAGTTTGTTGAACTGATGAACCAGAGGGCAGCTCAGCTTGGCTGTAAGAACACCCATTTTAATAATCCAAATGGTCTTCCGGATGAGACGCATTATACCACCGCAGGTGATATGATGAAGATTGCAAAGGCAGCCTGGTATAATCCCAGATTCCGTAAATTTGTGACCACACAGGTTTATGAGATTCCCCCGACTAATAAGCAGTCTGAAACCCGTTATCTTCTCAATCACCATAAGATGATGCCCGGACAGTCTTATGCATACGATGGGGTTCTGGGAGGAAAGACCGGATACACCGATGCAGCGGGAAGTACGCTTGTCACCTATGCCAAGAGAGGAAATTCCATTCTCATTGCAGTTGTGCTGAATTCTACAAACGGTGCTTTTCCTGACACAACTTCTCTGCTGGATTACGGCTTCGACAATTTTGAAAAAGTAGACTTGAATATAGATACCGATCCGGTACCGGCAGTATTTCTCCCATGCGAAAAGCACCTGTTAAAGGACTGGAATAATCTGTGTTCCTTCTATTATATGAGGCATGTGTACGTAACTGTCCCCACAGGAACCGATGTGAGCCAGCTTGTAAAGAAGCAGAAACTTCTGAACAATTCTGTCGGTCCAAAGCGAATTAAAAGTAAATATTATTTAGACGGCCATATGGTCGGATATGGAATGCAATATGAAAAGGAAATCCTTTCAGATTTCCTTCTCAACGCTTCTTTTTAGTTTTCGCCTGAGGCGGAGGACTTCTTTTCTTTCACGAAGTTCCTCTGCTTCTTCTGTATCTGTGAAACGCAATGTCTTCACAGCGAAATATTTCTCATCTTCTGTTTTTCGGATGCGGATCTTGCCTCTTATCAGCCCATGTTCTTCACAATTGGATATGCTGTAATAAACCTTTGGATTATTCATAAACCATCGGAGTTTGCGCTTTGCAGGCAGATGACAGACCGGACATCTGGTGCTGGTCACCTCGCGGTCTTTCATGATTCGCTCTCTTGTGGCAAATTCTCTGGATACATATTTGTCATGATCCGGATAGGAAATATGTATCTCGTCTTTTTTCTTCTTTGGATTCTGGTAAACATCCAGTGACGGATGATTGATGATGATTATGTTATTTATTTTCTCCAGGACTTTCGCTGTATACCAGGCATCTGCAAGCGCCCGGTGAAATCCCCTGGATTTCTCTATTTTCAGCTCATCGATCGCATGCTCCAATGCACACCTGTGTGTACCGTCATCATAACTGATACTGTATAGTTTCTGCACATCATAATAGGTCACAGGTCCGGGAAGCAGATCCAGCAGCCCATAGAACTTCATATTTCTCTGAAGTTCCATCACGTCCTGATTTCCCCAGGTAAAAAAGTACCAGTCTTCTCCGCACCAGTCAATAAATTCCCTGACTGCCTGCTCAAAGGGCACGCCTTTCATAAGATCTTTATAATCTACATGAATTACCTCATGGATGCTGTCATGAATCCATTTATAGACCTGTGGTTTGATCAGTCGGTGAAAATGATCCGTTATTTCTTTTTTTGCTGTTTACTTTTACAGCCCCAATCTCGATAATCTCAAATGGAAGCCTGTCGTTACGTGTTTTCTTTCCCGAAGGATTCTGATTCCATTCCAGGTCAAAGACAATATAGTTCATTCATCCGGTCCTTTTTGTTTATTACTTTTTCGCATTTATTTTCCACTGCTGATAAACATATTATTTCACAATCTTCAGTTCATACTGTCTGGTTCCCAGACCAATCTTCTCTGCCTGATCCAGTGTTGCCTGCCATTCAATGTTCGGGTTGGAATCTTTGAAATGGTCGTGGTGGCAATGCCAGTCAGGTTTTGCCAGATGTTCTCCAAGCTGGCTGTTCTCGATCGGAGTTGCTTTCAGACAGGCATCTGCGCAGGCCTGATCCAGAGCAACCGGGTCAAAGCTTGCAAACATTCCGATATCAGGAAGGATTGGTGCATCATTTTCGCCATGGCAGTCACAGTTCGGGCTGATATCCTGAACAAGTGCTACATGGAAATGCGGACGGCCATGACAGACTGCCTGTGCATATTCTGCCATCTTACGGTCAAGAAGTTCATTCGCACTGCTGTTTGGATTGTATACTGCATCAAAACCGCAGGCTCCGATACAACGGCCACAGCCTTTACATTTATCATAATCAATGACTGCTTTTTTATTCGGATATGTAATCGCATCACTTCCGCACTCTTTCGCGCAGCGACGGCATCCGCGGCAGAGTTCTTCATTTACTGCAGGTTTTCCGCTGGCATGCTGTTTCATCTTACCAGCGCGGCTTCCGCATCCCATTCCGATGTTCTTGAGAGCACCGCCGAAGCCGGTTGCTTCATGACCTTTGAAGTGGCTTAAGCTGATAAAAATATCTGCATCCATGATCGCATGTCCGATCAGTGCAGTCTGACAATATTCACCGTTAACTACCGGTACTTCTACTTCGTCTGTACCGCGTAAGCCATCACCGATGATGATCTGGCATCCTGTTGAAATGCTGTTAAATCCGTTGAGATTTGCGCACTCCAGATGCTCCAGTGCATTCTTACGGCTTCCCGGATAAAGAGTGTTGCAGTCTGTGAGGAACGGAAGTCCTCCCTGCTCTTTACAGAGATCAGCTACTGCTTTTGCGTAGTTCGGACGCAGGAAAGCCAGATTGCCAAGTTCTCCGAAATGCATTTTAATAGCCACGAATTTTCCATCCATATCAATGTCTTTGATTCCGGCTGTAACGCAGAGTTTCTTCAGTTTATCAAGCTGGCTGGTGCCAACCGGACATCTGAAATCAGTAAAATAAACGGTTGATTTCTCCATCGTTTTTTCCTCCTGTTTTTATTGACCAAAATTTGATTTTCTTTTTTATTTTATCACAAGATGCAGGTTCTTTTCGAGATATTTTTTTGTCTTACATCTGTTCGTAAAATTTTGTTCACCTTTTTGTATTCTGCAGGCAAAGTAATCTGCTCTACCACAACATCTCCATCTTCTGCATTGTGGTAACGGTAAATGTAAACGCCCTCCTGGATCTCATCTGCTTCGATCAGAGAAACTGCCAGATATCCCTGTCCTTCAAATTCAAAGGTATCCATGATTGCAAAATCCCGTTCTGTTCCGTCAGATACCGGGATGCTGATTACTTCATATTCTTCCATAGTATGTTTTCCTTTCATTTATAAGCAGTCTTATTCTTATTTTCGCTTGTTTTTTATTGTAGCAAAGAGTGTTAATTATATCAATCCTATTTAACCGAATCAAGTAAGTCGTTACTGTTCACAGTAACAGTAAGGCCCCTGCGGGTTACAAAAAGAAAGACTGCACCTCCAATGAGCACAGCCTTTCCGGTTTAGTATATTTTATTCAGTTCTGCTTACAATTGCTTATGCCATGATCGGTTTTAATGCTTCTGCAAGCTTCTCTTTCTCAGCTTCTGCCTCTTCCAGGTTCTTGCCGAGAGTTGTGTAATAAATCTTGATCTTTGGTTCTGTTCCGGATGGGCGGACAACTACTGTCTCGCCGTTATCCAGCTTGTAGATCAGTACGTTTGCTGCAGGAAGTCCTGTTTCTTCCGGTTTCTGGTAATCTGTTACTTTTACGATAGTATGACCTGCAATCTCTGTGAGAGGTTTGTCACGAAGTCCCTGCATCAGAGCTGACATCTTATCCATTCCGCTTAATCCCGGGAATTCGAAGCTGTCTACTTTGTTCAGGTAACGTCCGTACTGTGCATAGATCTCTTCCATTCTCTGTTTCAGGGAACTTCCGATGCTTCTGTAATATGCAGCCATTTCACAGATCAGCA
>ENA-OQKB01000283-OQKB01000283.1-human-gut-metagenome-genome-assembly--contig:-NODE-283-length-11705-cov-3.487304_pt1 | contig 11705 bp, 10 predicted proteins | sample MGYA00242646_ERZ504793 | MGnify/ENA primary metagenome ERZ504793 (study PRJEB26092, sample SAMD00036409) | human gut metagenome | host: Homo sapiens | study: EMG produced TPA metagenomics assembly of...
GTTTCTTTTTTTCTTTTTACTCCTTATTTTTCACATTTCTTATGCATCTATTTTGTGCACAATAGCTAATCAACATCTTTTTTTGAAATGTCATAAATTCAAGATCTTCCTGTTTCCATAGTTGTGCAGGCACATGCAATACTTCTTTTTGAGCAAACAACGGTATACTTGTTCCTTCCTTCTGGAAAACCCGAAGAGATGTACCACCATCAGCAAAAGCTTTGTTTTCTATATGAACAAATGTCATTCCCTCATATACTTCTTTACTTTCAATATCCTGCCACCGGCCTTCCGGAAGATACAGTTCATATTCATCTCTGTCAAATCCGGGTGAAATAAGCAATGCATCACCAAGCATATAAGACAGATTCTGTGTCTTTGCGATTGGATCTTTCGGATATTCCATCACAAGCGGACGAATCATTGGAATACCAGACTGATGACTCTGGCAGGCGGTGTGATAAAGATATGGCACAAGTCGATGTCTGAAGTTAATCCATTTTTTTACTTCTTTTAATGCCATATCTCCATACTGCCATGGTTCCCGCGGTGTTTTACCGTGCGCTCTGGATAATGGCATCCACAATCCCATCTGCACAGAGGAAAGGTAATCTTCTATATTCGGACGTTCCTCATTTCCGATATAACCTGTGTTATAAAATCCGCCAAGATCATAACCCCAGAAAGATACACCAGACATAGCCATCCCAAGTCCGGCCTGAAGGATTGCACTGTGACTTGCTTTATCACTGGAAGAATCTCCTGCCCATGCTGCCGGGATCGTATGAGAACCCACATACCCACTGCGTCCCCAAAGCATTGGCAATTCCCCACGTTCGTCGCAAATTTCTTTCATCCATGTGTAAATATTTTTTGCATACAGATACGTCAGAAGATTATGTCCTTCTCGCCCGCTCATGCCATTGTAAAATACAACATCTTCAGGTACTGCTTCAGAGAAATCTGTTTTTATCACTGATACACCCATTCTGACGATTTTTTTCACACGTTCCTCATACCATGCCAGAAATTCCGGATTTGCGAAATCAAAGCAAGCACACAAAAACTCTGAATCTGCAGTCGCTTTAAACATTGCAGGATGCCCTTCTTTATTTTTTATAAAAAATCCACGTTCTGCCAGTTCCTTAAATGCCGGCGAATCTTCCTGCAAGTACGGATAATTCCAAAGACTTAAATGTATGTTCTTTTTATTTAATTCTTTAATCATTTCTTCCGGTTCAGGGAAACGTTCTGTATCCCATTCCCATACACCAGACATATCCTGCCTCTGCCAGCCGTCGATATGAATTACATCGATACCTATTCCAAATTTTTCAGCATCAGCAACAACATCCTCGACTTCTTTACGGCTCATATAAGAGCATTTTGACATCCAGAAACCAAAAGCCCACTGTGGAATCATAGGTATCTGCCCTGTAATCTGCAAATACTGCTGCAACAGCTTCTTATAGTCTTTGCTTTCTTCTGCCAGGAAAATATAATCCAGAATAGGATCGTCACTGCCCATCTGATAACTGATCCATGATGAAGCACCCATATCAAATGATGAACGCGTAAATGTATTTAACAATACGGAATATCCCCGGCTGCTTGTAAAATACGGATGACTTTTATATGAATCCTCCGTATTAGTAGACAATGCATCTTTTTGCCAACACTCTATTCTTTGTCCACGTTTATTAAAATGTGTAAACTTCTCTCCAAATCCCCAAAATTGCTCATCGGAGAATAATACAAACTGCTCAAATGAGGCTATACTTTTTCCAGATGCATCTACTCTAAATCCTGTTGGAAGCTGTTTCCACCGGTTATCGACATTAGTGTACAAAAGCCTGTTCTTTCGTCAATAATTTTCCATTCTGATAGATGGACATTTCCCAGTAGTTTTTTGAAAAATGAAGACTTAACTGATTTGTTTCATATATATACAGATCTTCATTTTCTGTAAATTCTGCATTTTTTGTTTCAAACTCCGATTCAGGTACATCTTCGACTACCGTCTGTCTATGGCTTTTTGCAGTCATCTCCGGCACCATCACAAATCTGAATACCGATGGTGTACAAAAATGTAATACGAACTGTGGCTATACGGTCTTTCCATGTACGTAACCAAAAAATGTATTCCATCTTCTTTGGCACACACTGATTCTAATTTTTGTGAGAAAATCATACTCATCTAGAAAAAATTGTTCTTCGCTCCCCACATTGTGGATTATATTGTGTTTCTGCTTTATTAGACATATATTGTCCCTCTCTGGTTTTTATTATTTTTAGTCAAAATGTATAATCGGTAACGTTTTCGTATTCAACATATCATAAATTTGTATATTTTTAAATATCTTTTTTTACCAATACTGACCGCCTCAGCTTTGAAAATAATAGTAGTAAAATTTAAGCCAATTTCTTCGCAATAAGGTAAAATAAAAGAACGGTACCTTTTATTGCACCGTCCTTTTTGTCAACATTTGTTTTATACTGTTTTTACGCTCTTAACCGGAATTTCTGGATGTCCTTTGCATTATTCACACGCTCAATTTCAGCGCCGAGTCCACGGAGCTTTCCGTCGAAGTCCTCGTATCCGCGCAGAATGTATACAATATCATCCACCACGGTAACACCCTCTGCTGCAAGACCTGCAATAACAAGTGCTGCTCCGGCGCGAAGATCCGGTGCGGAAACCTCTGCTCCGGTAAATTTCTCTACGCCGTCGATGATCGCCGTGTTGCCTTCTACTTTAATACAGGCGCCCATACGTGCCAGCTCATCCGCATATTTAAAACGATTTTCAAAAATACTCTCTGTTACAATACTCGTACCGTTTGCCAGTGCCAGTGTAACCGCAATCTGCGGCTGCATATCGGTCGGGTAACCCGGATACGGCTGTGTCTTTACGTGTGTTCTGCCCAGACGTTTGCTTGCGCTCACACGGATGGAATCGTCAAACTCTTCTACGTCGCAGCCAATCTCCTCGAGCTTTGCGGTTGTTGCTTCCAGATGCTTTGGAATCACGTTTTTAATCAGCACATCGCCCTTTGTAGCTGCTGCTGCAAACATATACGTACCTGCCTCGATCATATCCGGTACGACCGCATAGCTGGTTCCGTGCAGGGTATCGACACCCTTGATCCGAATCACGTCGGTTCCTGCTCCTTTGATGTTTGCTCCCATGCTGTTCAGGAAGTTCGCCACATCGACAACGTGCGGCTCTTTCGCTGCATTCTCAATCGTTGTATTTCCTCTTGCCATCGAAGCTGCCATCATGATGTTGATGGTGGCTCCAACGGAAACCATATCCAGGAAAATGTGGCTTCCATGCAGATCTGCCGCACTTGCCACGATTGCGCCATGACGGATGCTTACCTCAGCACCGAGTGCGCGGAATCCCTTTAAATGCTGGTCGATCGGACGGCTTCCAATGTTACATCCGCCCGGAAGCGGAACTTCCGCTCTTTTGTATTTTCCAAGCAGCGCGCCTAAAAGATAATAAGACGCACGGATTTTTTTGATATATTCATAGTCAACACTCAGATCACCGATAGTCGATGCATTGATCCGCACGGTATGACGGTCGATGCGGTCCACAGTAGCTCCGATCTCTGCAATTGCTTCCAAAAGTACATTAATATCGCTGACATCCGGCAGATTTTCGATCAGAACCGTTTCGTCGGTCATCGTTGCTGCCGTAAGAATTGCAAGCGCCGCGTTTTTTGCTCCCCCGATTTCCACTTCGCCCACAAGAGGATTTCCACCTCTGATGACATACTGTTCCATATATTCACCTCAAATTTTCTTTTTCATAACTTAATGAGTGTGTTTTATCCGAAATAACGATTCAAAGTCTGTTCTGCTGTTTTTTTTACACACTCCGGACTCACTGAAACGCACTGCTCCCCGCAGTGATTTTTCAGTCTCCCCTTATCTTAACTCAAATCTAATATTTTGTAAATCAATTTTAATATATTCCGTACTATTTCCGTTTTTTTCCTACCGTTTCCGGTCAGGAATATTCAGAGAAACGTTATATGTAATTTCTAACTTTCAGAACATTTTCCTTATTATTACGTAATATTATGTTTTTGAAAATTCTCCGAATATTCCACCCGTTCCTTCTTACATGCCAATCTGCTCGCGAAGTGCCAGAATCGTGCCCTGGATATCCTTTCCGCTCTCATCGACCGTAATCTCGGCATACTGTTCATACAGTTTACTTCTCTCATCGTAAAGATCTTTGAGCGTCTGACCCTCTTTCAGCACAACGCCGCGTCCCTTCAGGTTTCCAAGACGCTTTGCCAGATCCTCATACGACAGCTTCAGGTAAACGATTATTCCAATCTCTTTAAAATGCTCCATCGCCTCTTTTCCGTAAATGGCGCTGCCGCCCGGTGCAATGACGCTTTCATCGGCTTCCAGAGTCGCATTGACCTCATTCTCAATCGCAAGAAAGCCTTCATTTCCCTCATCTGCAATAATCTCGCGCAGAAGACGTTTCTCCCGATGCTGAATCACAAGATCCGTATCAATAAACTCATACCCCAAAGCCTTTGCAAGGATAACTCCAACGCTGCTTTTGCCGGCTCCCGGCATTCCTATTAATATAATATTCCGTTTCTTCAAGTTTTATTCCTCCTGCTGTCCTGTATGTACTCTCGGAATCTTTTTGTTTCCTCTATCTCTGCAGATTTGTTCCGCCCTGCTTCATGATCTGCTCAATCTCTTTTTCGCTGACCACGTTGGCATCGTGCTGAATCATCAGCTTTAAGACGCTTGCAGAAATCGCAAAATCGATGATTCTCTGCGGCGCAAAATCATGCGCCATCGCGTGAATCAGTCCTGCACCAAACGCATCACCGGCTCCGACTGCCTCAAAGCTGTGTACTTTGTGAACCGGGCTCTCATAGAATTTTCCGTCTTTCAGGTAAATTCCCATCCAGTCGCCGTCCTCCACGGTGTAGAGATTGCGCAGCACGCTCGCAACTGCTTTACAGTTCGGGAACTGTTTCTGAATTTCCAGCATGCCCTCTTTGTAAGACTCGATCTGTTCAATGCCGCGCGACATATCTCCATCATACGCCGGAATGCCAAGCGATGATTCAAAGTCCTCATCATTTGCAATGCAGACATCCACGTAAGACATCAGACGGCGCATGACGCGCTGTGCGTCCTTTGCTGACCACTATTTTTCCGCGGTAGTTGAGATCACATACCACCTGAATTTTTTTCTCTTTGCAGAGCATAAGAGCGATCTCCAGCGTCTTTTCGATCTCGCAGCTGATGGCCGGCGTGATACCGGAGAAATAAAAGAGATCCACGCCCTCGAGCAGTTTTTCCCAGTCAAACTCCTCCGCTTCTGCCATCGCGATCGCGCTGTAGGCGCGGTCATAAACCACGCTCGTCGGTCGGATGTTGGTTCCCTTTTCAAAATAGTAAATACCGACGCGGCCGCCGCCCCGCAGAACACGGGTCGTATCCACACCGAACCGGCGGATTTCATTGATGGCCGCCTGTCCGACCTGGTGCTCCGGCACTTTTGTCACGTAGGAAACATCGTTCCCGAGTGTTGCCAGAGAAACCGCGACGTTCGCCTCCGCGCCGCCGTAACTGGCTTCAAAGGTATCTGCCTGCAGTATTTTCAGATGCTCCGGTGTTTTTAAACGCAGCATCAGTTCTCCGAATGTAAGTATTTTCATGATAAAATCCCCTCCAGAAACATTTTGTTTTTCACCTCAATACCTTTTTATCTTACGCTGTTTTCTCCCCGGACGCAAGAAAAAAAGCGCAAAAAAGACGGCGTTCCTCGTTTCGTATTCTAGAAGCCGCTTTTCTTGCGTTTTCTTCTTATTCTTTTTACTTGTCTCCCACGTGTAATACCGGTTACGTAAGTATTTCTGCAGGAACGGATATACAATCAGCATAGGAACAAGGGCGATAAATACCTTTGTCTGCCTCCAGTGATTTGTTGGAGTTCTGTGCTAACTGCTGATACTGCTCTGCAGTCAGGGTTACGCCTACCGGGATCTGAACGGAGATCTGACGGATGTAGGTCTGTAACGGATAGTTCGTCTCTTTGTTCATTAATACCAGGCCCTGGAAATACTCGTTCCAGTAACCAACGGATGTAAACAGGACGATGGTTGCGATAACCGGTTTGGAACACGGAACTACAATCTGCCACAGGATACGCCACGGGCCGGCGCCGTCTACACGGGCTGCCTCCTCGAGGTCTCCCGGGATGCCGCGGAAGAAGTTCATCATCAGGAGTACGTTGAATACCGGAACAGAACCAGCCAGAACCAGTGCTGCCATCGTATCGATCATACCATAATTTTTAACGGTGATGAACCACGGAATGGTACCACCATTGAACAGCATACAGAATACCAGGATCCACATCAGGACATTTCTCGGTTTGTACTCTGTTTTGCTCTTTGCCAGCGGATAGGACATCATAATCAGGACAACCATGGTCCATATGGTTCCAATCACAACTCGCTTGATGGAAATCCAGAAGGAATTCCAGAATGCGGAATCACCCATAATCAGGCTGTAGGATTTTACGTTTGATCCGATCGGGTAAATCGTTACAAGACCACCCTCAGCGGCTGCTTTTGAAGAAATAGATACGCAGAACGTATACCATAACGGATAAAAACAGCTGAATGCCAGGAGAATCAGGATGATAGCATTTATGACTTTAAACGCTTTGCTGCCAAAACTCTTGCTTTCTATCATAATTTCTGCCCTCCTTAGAAAATCTTGTAATCAGCAAACTTGTAAGCACAAACATAAGAAGTAACAACCAGCACGAAGCTGACAACAGATTTAAAGAGACCTGCTGCAGTAGCCAGCGAGAACTGCATGTTTGTAATACCAATACGGTATACGTATGTATCGATGATATCACCAGTTTCAATAACCAGCTGGTTGTACATGTTGAATACCTGGTCGAAACCTGCATTCAGAACGTTGCCCATTGCCAGTGTGGTCAGAAGAACGATGGTCGGAACCAGTCCCGGGATGGTGATGTGCCATACACGTTTCCAGCGGCTTGCGCCGTCGATTGCGGCTGCCTCGTAAAGGCTCGGGCTGATGCCGGTCAGCGCTGCAAGATAAATAACTGCGTTGTAACCGAACTCTTTCCATACATCGGTTCCGATCAGTAACTGACGGAAGATGCCAGGCATGGTCATCGGAAGAACGGTATCCGTTGCACCCATTGCGCTGCGGACCGTGTTGAAAATTCCGTTTGCGCCAAGGATATTGGTGATGATGTTTGCAAGGATAACCCAGGATACGAAGTGCGGCAGATATACGATCGTCTGAACCGTCTTTTTGAACTTCATATTCTTTACCTCATTCAGCAGCAGTGCGAACACCAGCGGAATGATGATATTCAGAATAACCTTTGCGATTGCAATAATCAGAGTATTGACAAGTGCCCGTTTTGCATCCGGGATAACGGTCAGGTATTTAAACCATTTCAAACCTACCCACGGAGAGCCGAACCATCCTTTGCTCGGATTGTAATCCTGGAATGCCATTACAATACCAACCATCGGAACGATAGAAAACATAAACAGCCAGATATAACCCGGCAGAACCATTAACGTATAGTGAAAGGAATTTGACAGCCCGAGACGGCCTTTTTTCTTCTTCACGGCAAGCTCCTCCTTTGATGTCATTCTTTTAAAGTAGTGGGGTACAGGTTTTCCTGTACCCCACCCTCCACATCATACATTTACATTAGTTACTCAGCCAGGTAATCTTTTACCAGCTCAAGGATCTGATCACCACCCTGTACATGCCAGTCGGTGCAGAACTGATCCCACTCGTCAAGGCTCTTCGCACCAGTGATGAACTGAAGGATACTCTTGTCTTCCAGGTCAGAAATCTGGGTCCAGTAGGTATCCATTCCGTCGATGGTGTAGTACAGTTCAGAATAGATCTTGTGATCCGGCTCAAGTGTTGCGTATGGACGATCACCAATCAGCAGTGCATAGAATCTGTTGAACTGTCCGTTGTTGGTGTTGACATCCATATCGGTTACTGTCAGATCTCTGGATCCGTCATAGTCCTCAGAGATAACGTCTTTCAGAGTTGCGGCATCGTTTGCCAGGTTCTTGTACAGACCGTTGAATTTGCTTCCGCCCTGCTGATAATCATCTGCGCTTGCTTCGCCTTTGATGATTCCCATCAGTGCATCATACTCATACTCGCACTCATCGGTAGCTGCCATACAGTTACGCAGCGGATACCAGCCGATTGCTACAGAAGTATCGAAGGTAGACTCATCACGAACGAGTACGTTGTTCATGATAACAATGGCTTTCTTCACATCATCCGATGCGTTTTTGTTTACCATAGTATAAGTGGTTCCAACGTCTTTCATATGAATATTCCACTCACCGTCTTTGGTGTACAGCGGATATGCCTGCCAGTTTGCATTGTTATCGTTACGGAAGGAATCCGGGTTTCCGTATCCAAGGCTCCATCATGGTCCCATGAAGATACCGCAGGTTCCGTTCTTAACATTGTTTGCATTGTCGCCGTTGGTTGTGGTTCCAACCTCCGGGTTGATGAGGCCTTTTTCATACCAGTCATGTAAGGTGGTAAGGGCTTCTTTCATTTCATCTGTTGTAGTTCCCCAGTACAGTTCGCCGGAATCATCTTTCAGAAAATACCCCGGTGTTGCATTGAATGCCTGATATACAGCATCGAAACCGTATCCGTTGTTGGAGGAGTTCAGGAAGTTGGAGTAGGTTCTTCCGCCGTTATCAATACCTGCGATTGCATAATCCGGGCTGAGACCTGCGTCTTTAAATTTCTGAGCTACTTCGCCGAGTTCATCTACGGTCTTCGGAACTTCCAGTCCTAACTGATCCAGCCAGTCCTGACGGATAAAGTACAGGTAAACACCATCGGTATCTACCGATATGTTTGGCAGTGCACAGAAGGTTCCGTCTACGGTTGCATTGTTGATCGCACGTCCTTCGGTAGTCTCGATGATTTCTTTTACCTGTTTGGATGCGTACTGGTTGAACTCCGGCCAGAGGTCTGCAAGAAGATCTGCTCTTGCTGCCTGTACCAGGTAGTTACGGGTTGGTGCAACGACTGCATCCGGAAGGGAAGCAGATGCGATCGCCAGAGATACTTTCTGCTGGAAGTCAGATGCATTACCTGCAGTCCAGTCGCAGACAACTTTGATGTTGTAGTTATCCAGAAGGTATCTGGTGTACTGGTTGTTATCTACGGAATCGCCGTCCGGAAGTGTGGTATCCTTCGGGTCGATCTGATATCCATAATGTACTTCTACGACATGATCAAATTTTGCAAACGCACGATCGTCATTTTCACCCGGTACTGCATCGTCTGCTTCATCAGCTGCTGCAACCCAGTCACCAGAACCTGCTGCATCGCCGGAGCCGCTGTCCGATGAGGTATCCTTTGCTTCATCGCCGCCTGCCGTACTTGATGCTGTTGTGCCGCTGCTCTTGCTGTTTGCGTCAGAACTGTCTCCTCCAGTGCTGCCACATGCTACCAGGCTTACGATCATGGTGCTTGCCAGTAATGCAGAATTACTTCTTTTCTATTTAATTACCCCACCACTACAATAATAATAGAATAGTACAAGAAGACAACGAACACGCCGGTTACCGGTACGTTTAGTAAGGAAAGGACGATCTGCCTGAAAACTAGCCGCGAAACCATAAACACGATTTTAAAGGAGACTTACGGCTACGAACAGTTTCGTAATCTTGAGATTTACGATGACTTGTCCAAGGGAAAAGAGAAACTCTGCATTTCGCAGGGACAGCTGATAGAGAACGTTATACTGGAGGCTGAAAAGGCTTGGAAAAGTGAAACGCAGGTAGACAATATATTGTTGACTGCCCCTACCGGCTCCGGAAAATCCTTGTTGTTCCAGCTTCCTGCCATCTATTTGGGGAAGGAGTATAATCTGCTTACCATTGTGGTTTCCCCTTTGAAGGCGTTGATTGTAGACCAGGTGGAAAGTCTGCAGGAACTGGGGTATGCGCGTGTGGCATACGCCTCGTCCGATTTATCGCCGGAACAGAAGATGGAGGTTTACCGGCAGGTGCGTGAGGGGAGATTGATTTGTTCTATCTCTCGCCGGAATTGCTTCTCTCTTACGACATCAAGCATTTTGTAGGCGAGCGCCGCATCGGTCTGGTGGTGGTCGATGAGGCACATACGGTAACGACGTGGGGGAAGGAGTTCCGTGTGGACTATTGGTTCTTGGGGCGCTACCTGACTGCTTTGAAACAGACTCTCGGCTATAATTTCCCGTTGTTTGCATTGACTGCTACGGCTGTCTGGAACCCGAAAGGAGGTAATGACATGATATTCGAGACTATTCGTTCCTTGCAGATGGAGCCTTGCGTGCTTTATGTTGGTACAGTGAAGCGCCGGAATATTAGCTTTGACATCCGTCAGATGGAGATGGAGGACGGAGAGACCTACGACAAGGCAAAGCAGCGTGTGGTGACTGCGCGGGTCGAGGACTTCCTGGACTGCCACAAGACATTGCTCTATTATCCTTTGCGGGTGGCATTGACATGCGCTTGAAGACGTGGGTGAAGCCGGCAGACTGGCGTCTGGTCGCCTCCTATTATGGCAAGAAGGACAAGGAACAGAAAGCTGCCATTGTGCAGGAGTTCAAGGAAGGAACCAAGAAACTGATTGTGGCTACGAAAGCTTTTGGTATGGGAGTGGATATCAGTGATATAGACCGTGTATACCATGTGGCGCCATCCAGTACGTTTGTCGACTATATTCAGGAGATAGGGCGTGCCGCGCGTGATACGGAGATACAGGGTATTGCCGCTACCGACTACCATGAGCGTGACTTCTATTATATGAAGCGTCTGCATCAGACGGGGAACATTGCCCAGGAACAGCTGGTGCTTATTCTGAGAAAGCTCATGGAAGTATACCGCATGAAAGGGGAAAAACCGGAAATCATAGTGTCTTTGTCCGATTTCGAGTTTGTGGTGAAACTGCCGCGTACAAAGAACAAGCTGGAGTATGAAGCGGAGTTGGGACAGCTCATCAAGACCGCCTTGCTTTGGCTGGAAGACGATTTGATGCAGCGTTATGGCAGGCATCTGCTTGAAATCAGCCCCAAGAATCTGTTGACCGAAGGATATGTCCAGGACAAGACGGGTGATGTCTTTGCCCGTGAATTCCAGAGCTATCTGACAAAGGTAGAAGGGGAGGACGGGGTTTACGTCGCACGTCTGGAAGCGCTTTGGGAAGAGCGTTTCCCGGAGCTTGGCTACAAGGAGTTCAAACAGAAACTGAATAATGGAACGTTGTGGGAGGGAGCCCGTGCCGTGTCCGTAGGCAAGCATGAGGTGCTGTTGAAGGAAGATGCCTCCGTCATCCGTGAACGGATGGATGCCTTGTTCAAGAGCCTGACAACGATGCTGAAAACGGCATTGATAAAGTCGAAAGGACGTTTTGATGAAGAAGAATTGCGGGCTGTCTTTGCCGAGCATGGCATGGACGTGCGCTCTGCCAAACGTTTTATCGGTTCCCTGCTGGAGAGCCGCACGGAGGAAGGCCGCAGTGTGAGCTATATCAGCAGTGTAGAAAAAAGAAAGATTCCAATGAACTCTTCTTTTACGGTGACCAAAGGCTTTGTATTTGCTTCTGTCGCGCTATAC